>Ga0182030_10007069_pt1 | contig 23519 bp, 18 predicted proteins | sample 812S3MmetaG_FD_121299 | JGI IMG/M metagenome (GOLD analysis project Ga0182030, IMG submission 121299) | Permafrost microbial communities from Stordalen Mire, Sweden - 812S3M metaG (Illumina Assembly) | ecosystem: Environmental > Terrestrial > Soil > Wetlands > Permafrost | place: Sweden...
GGCGCCGGCATTTCCAAACCCGAGCTGGTGGGCTGACCGTGGCGCAGGCACTCATGCCTGCCGCGCCGAGACTCGTCTCGGCGCTTCTCCGCAACGTGAGAATTTGTCCGCCCATAACTCACTGATTCACATGCGACAGTTCCGCCGCCGTCTGCCTCACCTCCAGCCGGAAGGAAGGTGGCTTTTCGTGACCTGGCATCTTCACGGCAGTCTCCCGCAGGCCATGTATCCTCCTCCCGGCAAACCCTCGTCGGGCTCGGCGTTCGTCTGGATGGATCGGTATCTCGATTCCGCTCGCTGCGGCCCCGTATATCTGGCTCAGGAGCCAATCGCCCTCATCGTGGCCGCATCGCTGCGGCGTGGCGTGCTGCTGGGCCATTATGAGCTCGGCGCTTATGCGATTATGGCCAACCACGTCCACGTGTTGTTATTGCCCAAGGTCTCACCGTCGCGCCTGCTTCAGTCCTTGAAGGGGGCGACAGCGCGGCAGGCGAATCTACTCCTGGGCCGCACGGGAGAGACGTTCTGGCAAGCGGAGTCTTACGACCACTGGGTGCGCGATGAAAACGAATGGGACCGAATTGCCGCCTATATCGAAGACAACCCGGTGAAAGCAGGGCTGGTAGGGTGCGCGGAAGAGTACCGATGGTCGAGCGCAGGTAATGGGGACGAGAGCGCCGAGACGAGTCTCGGCGCTGCAGCCACGAGTGGCTGCGCCACAAGGCGTACATAGCGGTTTTCCCTGAAACGTTTTGGCGCTGCCAAGGCGGAAGATGGACCGCCTGGCCCATACACGGCCGGATTGCAGTAGGTTTGCCCGCCCTCTCCTTCAGTTCATCGCACTGATCGTGTGCCCCGTGGTCCACATCCTCTTCAGCCCCATGGGCAGCGTCAGGTGGTTCATATCGTAATGCTCGGGCTGGCGCGCCGCCAGAATCTTCATCATCTCTTGCACCACCAGCGCGGGGATGCGCAGGTCCTGATAGTACGCCTTCTCCACCGAGATCCCCACCAGCTTGTCCGTCGTCTGCCGGAACCGCACGTCCACGCGCAACGTCTTGGTGCCACTCAACACCCAGCGCAGCGCCCCCGGAATGGTCCCCGGCTTCCAGCGTTCCAGCGCGTCCAGGTCCGCCATCACGGTGGTCGAAATGTAGTTCCCATCCGCGAATTCGACGTGAATCGACTTGACGCCGGGCCGCGGCGCCGTCTTCAGCGCGTGGGCCATGTAATCGTTCACTTCGCCCTCGGTGAAGCGCGTTTCCACGTGCGGCGCCGGACGATGCGCCGCCTGCTCCGCGTCCGCCTTGCGCAAACGGTCGAAGAAGTCGAGCATCTTTTCCACCGGCCCAACGGCGACCGCCGCGTGCGCCAGGGAAAAGCAGAAACCCAGAGCCAGAATCAGTCTGCGCATGATGGATAATACTGAAAGTAACATAGGGCGCCGCCGCGCCCGGTTCGAATGCGAGTAGACGACCAACCACAGGAGCAGCTCTACGCTGCCGTCGCGCGCGAGATCCTGCCCCGTCTGGAAGCCCTGGCCCAGTGCCGTTCCACCGCCGCCATGGAGGCCCACCCCGCGTACCGCGCCATCGCGCCGCTGGTGGCGCACTCGCTCGCCACGCCGCATATCGCCGATTTCCGCCGCCAGGAAGCCCCGGCGCGCCCGCGCTACCGCTTTCTCGCCTGGAACATCGAGCGCGGCACCCAGTTCGAGGCGCAACTCGACGCCTTCCGCTCGCACCCATACCTCAAGACCTGCGACGTTTTGCTCCTCACCGAAGCCGATGCCGGCATGGCGCGTTCCGGCAATCGCATGGTGGCCGAAGCGCTGACGCGGGAACTGGGCATGGCCCAGGTCTTCGCCCCCTGCTACATCGCCCTGGGAAAGGGCTCCGGCGTGGAGCGCCATGTCGAGGGCGATAACGCGCTGGGACTGCACGGCAACGCCCTCCTCAGCCGCTATCCCATCCGCGACGTCCGCCTCATCCCGCTCGACAACGGCGTGGACAAGATGGCGCACCGCGAACAGCGCCTCGGCCGCCAGGCCGCCGTCGCCGCCCGCATCGATTTCCCCAACCTCTCCCTGCACGCCGTTTCCGTCCACCTCGACGCCCAGTCCACCCAGCGGCATCGCCGCGAACAGATGCGCGGCGTTCTCGACACCGTGCCCTCCGGCCTGCCCGTCATCCTGGGCGGCGACTGGAACACCAGCACCTACGATTCCTCGCACGCCTTCCGCGCCATCCTGGGCTTCTGGCTGCGCGTCATGATGGGCGTCGACCACGTCATCCGCAACCACTACCTGCACCCCGATCGCCGCTTCGAGCGCGGCCTGTTTCAACTCCTCCTGGACCGCGGATTCGAGTACACCCGCTCCAATCGCCTGGGCGAGCACACCATCTGCTACGACGTGTGCGATGCGCGCGCCGCCGGAAGCCTGCGCGAGTGGGTGCCCCAGTGGTGCTTCGCCTTCATTCATTGGGCCTTGCGCAACCACCAGGGGCGCTGCCCCATGAAGCTGGACTGGTTCGCCACCCGCGGCCTGCGGGTGGAAAACCCGGTCGTGATCCACGACCTCCGCGAGGGTCGGGCCGCCCCCCTGTCCGATCACGACGCCATCGGCGTGGACGTCGTCGTGTGACCGCCGCCGCCATCGTCAATCCCCGCGCCGGTTCCGGCACGGCGCGCCGCCGCTGGCCGCGCGCCTCCCGCCTGCTGGCCCAGCGCCTCGGCCCCGTGACGGTCCGTTTCACCGAAGGTCCCGGCCACGCCACCACTCTCGCCCGCGAGCTGGCCGGCGCCGGATACGACCTGCTGATCGTCGCCGGCGGCGACGGCACCCTCAACGAGGTGGTCAACGGCATCCTGATGGGATCGGCCGAACCGCGCATCGGCGTGCTGCCCCTGGCCAGCGGCGGCGATTTTGCCCGCACCCTCGGATTGTCGCGCCTGGCGCCCGCCGTGGACTCTCTCGCCGCCGGCCATTCCCGCCCCATCGACGCCTTCCGCGCCCGTTTCCGCGCACCCGGCGGCGCCCCCGCTGTGCGCTGCTTCCTCAACGCCGCCAGCTTCGGCCTCGGCGCCGTGGCGGCGCTGGGTGTGCGCGGTTGGTGCCGCGCCGTGCCGGGCAGCGCCCGCTACCTGGCCGCCGCCATTCCCACCCTGGCATCCGGCCGCTCGTTCCGCGTCACGCTTTCCCTCGATGATGGACCGCCCGCTACTTTCGACATCACCACCGCGGCCGTCGCCAACGGCCAATACCAGGGCGGCGGCATCCGCATTGCCCCCGAAGCCACCCTCGATGACGGCCTCGCCGACATCACCGTGGTGGAGCGCGTCAGCCTGGCCGAGGTCGCCGCCAACCTGCCGATCCTCTATTCCGGCGCCCTCTACTCCTACCCCAAAGTCCGCCACTGGCGCGCCGCCCGCGTGCGCGTTTCAGCCGAAACCGAGGTGCCCGTGGAACTCGACGGCGAGCCCGTCGGCGCCCTGCCCCTAGAAATCGAAGTGCTCCCCCACGCCCTCCGCTTCATCTTCCCGCCCCCGTAGGACAGGCCTCCCGGCCTGTCCATCCGCCCCATCCGCTTGGAACCATCCGCCCCGAAGGTCGGCCTCTTTCTCGGTCTCCGTGGTTCTCATCGTTTGGGGCGCCGCGCTCCTTCTCCGCGGATGACCGCTGCCGCCGCCCCGCTCGCCCGGCGCACCCGACCTTTCCGTTCCGCTCACGCGTTATCATTGAATATCAACGTGCCCGGAGTCTACGTCTCATACCCTTTCTGCGCGCAGAAGTGTACCTACTGCAATTTCTCGAGCGGCGTCTTCCCGCGCGATCTCGAAGCGCGCTATCGCGAGGCGCTGGCGCGCGAGATCCGCGCCCACGCCTGGGAGTGGATTCCCGAGACCGTCTACCTGGGCGGTGGCACGCCCGGCAATCTCCCTCCCGATGCCCTCCGCGCCCTCCTCGACCCCATCCCCGGACGCCCCTGGGCGGAAGCCACCATTGAAGCCGCTCCCGGCAACATTGCGCCCACCACCGCCCGCGCCTGGGCCTCTTCCGGCATCGACCGCGTCTCTCTCGGCGTGCAATCGTTCGTCGAAAAGGAGCTCCGCCGCACCGGGCGCACCCACACCGCGCAGGTCGTCTCCGCCGAGATTGCCGTCCTCCGCGCGGCCGGTATACACAACATCAACATCGATCTCATCGCCGGTCTCTCCGGCCAGACCGAAGCCTCCTGGCGCCAATCCCTCGACTGGGTGGAGCGCCTGGCGCCCGAACACGTCTCCGTCTACATGCTCGAAGTGGACGAGGATAGCCGCCTCGGCAAGGAAATGCTGCTCGGCGGCGTGCGCTACGGCGCCGGCGACACGCCCTCCGGCGACGCCACCGCCGATTTCTACGAATTTGCCGTAGAGCGCCTGGCCGCGCTCGGCATCGCACGCTACGAAATCTCCAATTTCGCCCGGCCCGGCTGCGAATCGCGGCACAATCTAAAGTACTGGAAGCTCGAGCCCTACATCGGCTTCGGCGCCGACGCCCATTCCTTCGACGGCCGCACCCGCCGTCAGAATCCCGAGTCCGTCGAGGACTATCTCTCCGGCGCCGGCCAGGTCGATGCCGTGCCGTACTTCGCCGACGAGCGCTTCTTCGTCGGCCTCCGCCTCTCCGCCGGCATCCGCCCCGATCCCGAGGAATGGCGCCGCTTCGACGCCCCCATCCGCCGCTTCCTCGATGCCGGCCTGCTCTCTACCGATGGCGCCACGCTCCGCCTCACGAACCGCGGCGTACTTTTATCCAACGAAGTTTTCCAGGAGTTTCTCAGCATATGATCGACCTGCGCAGCGATACCGTCACCAAACCCACGCCCGCCATGCGGCGCGCCATGTTCGAAGCCGAAGTCGGCGATGACGTCTATCGCGAAGATCCCACCGTCAACCGCCTCGAAGAGCGGGCCGCCGAAATCGCCGGCAAACCAGCGGCGTTGTTCGTCCCCACCGGCACCATGGGAAATACCATCGCCATCAAGGTGCTCACCGAGCACGGGCAGGAAGTCATCTGCGATTCCCGCGCCCATGTGCTCGATTACGAGCTCGCCATGGTGGCCTGGTTCAGCGGCTGCCTGGTCCGCGCCATCCCTACCGAACGCGGTTTGCTCTCCGCCGAAGAGGTGGTCCGCAACATCCGCCCGCCCAGCCCCAACAGTGCTTCCACCGGGGCGGTGGAGATCGAACAGACGCACAATATGGGGGGCGGAACGGTGTACCCCCTGCGCACAGTGTGCGAGATTTGCGACGCCGCGCACCAGCGTGGAGTGCGCGTCCACATGGATGGAGCCCGTATCTTCAACGCCTCCGCCGCTCTGGGCATTCCCGTGCATGAAATTGCTTCTCGCGCCGATACCGTCATGTTCTGCCTGTCCAAAGCGTTGGGTGCGCCCGCCGGTTCCATGCTCGCCGGGCCGCCCGACCTCATTGCCAAAGGGCGCCTCTACCGCAAACGCCTGGGCGGCGGCATGCGCCAGGCCGGCATCCTCGCCGCCGCCGGCCTCATCGCCCTCGAAGACAGCCCCGCCAAACTCCCCGCCGATCATGCCAACGCGCGATTCCTGGCCGGGGGACTGGCGCGCATTCCCGGTATCCAGGTGGACCCCGACAACGTGGACACCAACATCGTCGTCTTCGATATTTCCGCCACCGGCCTCGCCACCGCCGATGTCAGCGCTCACCTGCGCGCCCGCGGCGTGCTCATCAACCCCATCAGCCAACGTTGTCTGCGCGCCGTTACCCACTACGATGTCGACCGCGCGCAGTGCGCCCAGGCCGTGGACGCGGTCGCCGAAAGCATGGCCGCCACCATGGCCGCCGCTAAAACGTCATAATGGAACTATCATTCGCATGCTGAGATTCTCCATCCTGCTGTTGGCAGGCACTGCCTTCGCGCAACAATACACCATTTCCACCGCCGCCGGCGGCGCGCCTCCCGCCACCCCGGCCGCGGTCTTGAATACTTCCATCGGTCAGCCGCGGAAACTCCTCCTCTCCGGCTCCAATATCTATTTCAGCAGCGGAAACTCGATCTTCAAAATCGATGCCTCCGGCACGCTCACGCTGATCGCGGGCAATTCCCGCGCCGGTTTCTCCGGCGACGGCGGCCCCGCCGTCAACGCCCAGCTCAATGCCCCGCAAGGCATGGCTCTCGATGCCGCCGGCAACCTCTATATCGCCGACTCGCTCAACAACCGGGTCCGTGTGGTCGGCGCCAACGGCATCATCACCACCTTCGCCGGCAACGGCACCATCAGTCAACCCGGCTTCTGGGGCGATTACGGGCCCGCCACCAGCGCCAGCCTGCATCTGCCCACCGGGGTCGCCGTGGATTCCTCGGGCAACGTCTATATCGCGGTTTCCAGCGATAACACCGTCCGCATCGTCACCACCGACGGCCTCATCAACATCTTCGCCGGCCAGGGGAATCCGGGCTACTACGGCGATTATGCCGCCACCGTCAGCGGCACCACCACCACCGTCACCAACGTCGGCACCGCGACCCTCGCCACCCTCACCAACCCGCAGGATGTGGCCATCGGCCCCAGCAACAGCATCCTCATCGCCGATGCCGGCAACAGCGCCATCCGCTCCGTGTCGGCCGGCATCATCACCACCATCTCCGGCCTCCAGGGGAGCTACGGCCTTTCCGGCGATGGCGTCGCCAACACCCTCACCATGCTCGCCCCCTTCAGCGTGGCGGCCGATTCCTCGGGCAACATCTACGCGGCCGAATTCGGTACCAACCGCATCCGCAAAATCGATACCAGCGGTAACATCACCACCGCCATCGGCGATGGCAACCAGGGCTTCGCCGGCGATGGCGGCCCGGCCAACAAGGTGGAAATGGCCCTGCCTACCGGCGTGGCCGTGGATTCTTCCGGCAACGTCTACTTTGCCGATTCGCTCAATAACCGCATCCGCAAGCTTTCTGGCAGCACCGTCAACACCATCGCCGGTAACGGCGCGCTCAGCCACTCGGGCGATGGCGGCGCGCCTTCCGCCGCCCAGCTCAATGCGCCGCAGGGCGTCGCTGTGGATGGCGCCGGCAACCTCTACATCGCCGATACCTCCAACAACGTGGTGCGGCGCGTGGCCGGCGGCGTCATCTCCAACTTCGCCGGCACCGGCACCGCCGGCTCCTCCGGCGATGGCAGCGCGGCCTCTGGCGCCCAACTCAACGGTCCGCAGGGGCTCGCCGTGGATAGCGCCGGCAATCTCTATATCGCCGACACCAACAACAATCGCGTGCGCAAGGTCTCCGGCGGCGCCATTTCGACGGTCGCCGGCGGCAGCACCGCCGGTTTCGGCGGGGATGGCGGCGCCGCTACCAGCGCCCAGCTCAACGCCCCCATGGGCGTGGCCGTGGATGCCGCCGGCAATCTCTATATCGCCGAATTCAGCAATAACCGCGTGCGCAAGGTCTCTGCCAACGGCATCATCAGCACCCTCGCCGGCAACGGCATTACGGGTTACTCCGGCGATGGCGGCCTCGCTACCAGCGCCCAGCTCAATGGCCCGCGCGGCGTCGCCGTGGACAGCGCCGGCAACGTCTACATCGCCGACACCAACAACAATTGCGTACGCCAGGTCGCGCCCAACGGCGTCATAGCCACCGTGGCCGGCACCGGCCTCGCCGGAGTCTCCGGCGATGGAGGGCTCGCCGTCAACGCCCAGGTCGGCAACCCCATCGCCCTCGCCGTGGATAGCGTGGGCAACGTCTACATCGCCGATGGCAGCGCGCGCGTCCGCAAGCTCTTCCTTTCCGGCCTCATCGCCACCATCGCCGGCGCCGGCACCCGCGGCTACTCGGGCGATGGTGGAAGCGCCCCCAACGCCTTGCTGAACGGTCCTTCGGCCCTGGCAGTCAATTCCGCCGGCAGCATCTGGGTGGCCGATACGTTCAACAACGCGGTCCGCCTCCTGCAGTTCACCGGCGGCGGCACCACCATAAGCGCGGTCACCTCTGGCGCCAGCCTTCTGAACGGTCCCGTGGCCCCCGGCGAAGTCATCGTAATCTGGGGCAGCGGACTCGGTCCGACGCCGCTCGTGCAGTATCAAGTCGATTCCAACGGCATGGTGTCCACCAGCCTGGGCGGCACCAGTGTGTACGTCAATGACGTCGTGGCGCCGCTGATATATGCTTCGGCCAACCAGGTAGCGGCGGTAGTCCCCTTCGGCGTCTCCGGATCGCTCTCCCAGTTGTACGTGCAGTATCAGAGCATCACATCCGCCCCCTTCAACCTCTCCGTGGCCAGCCAGATTCCAGCGGTCTTCACGCTCAGCGGTTCGGGCGCCGGACAGGCCGCCGCGGTGAATAACACGGACGGTTCCATCAACGGCGCCTCGCACCCCGCCAAGGTGGGCGATTACATCCAGCTCTATGTCACCGGCGTGGGCCAGACCAACCCGTCGGGCGCCGATGGCACCATCAACGATCCGTCGGCGCTGCCCGTTCCAGTGGGCGCGGTGAACGTCACCATCGGCGGTCTGCCCGCCAACGTGAACTTCGCCGGCGGCGCCCCCGGATCGGTAGCGGGCGTCTTCCAGGTGAACGCGCAGATTCCTTCGGGTATCGCCACCGGTAGCGCCGTCCCGGTGGTGGTGCAGGTCGGCACCTCGAACTCCCAGCCCGGCGTCACCATCGCCGTGACCCCGTAGCGTAGCCTTTCAGGGCTGTGACCCATGCGTGGGGGCATTCTTAAGTGGGCAGGCCTTCAGCCTGCCAACCCGCTCACGCCATCTTGCGGAACCGTACCGCCAGCATCTCCCTGCCGGGCATTTTCAACTGGAACTTGCCGGAAAAGGTCCCTTCGGCCTTGCTGATGGTCATCTCCCAGGGGTCGATGATCTCCGCGCTATAACTCCCGCCGGCGGGCAGTTCGAAATCCGCCACCGCGGGCTGGTGGAAATCCAGGAAATACAGGTAGTATTCGCCCGTGCGTGCGATGCAGGGATAATACGCGCCCGTCACCGGAGCCGTGCCCTCCCTCGGGCCGGCTTCGATGATGCCGCGCAGGAACGCGATGCGCCGCGGGCTCTCGCCATGCAGCACGCCGCCCTTGCTCCACCACAGAATATCGTGCGCGTCCAGATACGTCTCGCCGTGTCCCACATAGGCGCCGTTGGTCATCCCCAGCCAGAAGCGGTGCGTCATCTCGCGCGCCGAAATATCGCCCCAGCGCTTGGGAATGTTGCCTTCGTACTTGCACTCGTCGAAGACCAGGGGCTTGCGGAAGTTCGCGCGCCACTCGGGAATCTTCGCGAAATCGTCGCTCTGTATGCTCACGTGGCTGACCCATGGCTTGGTCGGATCGTACATCGGCCGGCTGTGATGGATGCTCCGCAATCGGCCGTAGGGGTCGCTTTCCAGCAGGATGCGGAAGTATCGGTCCCAATCGGCAACGGTCTTACCCTTCACCAGGTCCCATTCGTTGGCCACGCTCCACCACACGTTGCGGAAGGCCGCCAGGCGCGCCACCACGTAGCGCAGGTAACGGTCGTCCACTTCCGGCGGCATCAGGGCGTAGCCCCAGTGGTCGTACGGGTGAAACAGAATCAGGTCGGCTTCGATACCGAGCGCCTGCAATTGCGCGATGCGCGTTTCCAGGTTGTGAAAGAACTCGGGCACGAAGCGCGTGTAGTCGTTCTGCCCGGCGCTGCGAGGGAACGGATACACCGGCGGCTCATCCTGGTTGTACGCGTACCACTTGGGGAAAATGCACATGCGCATCTTGTTGAACGGCGCCCCGCGCAGCGTCTCGATGGTCTGCTGCTGCAAGGCCGCGGGCTGATGCGTCCACGCGTAGCACGTGGTGCCGAAGGGGAAGTAGGGAGCGCCATCGGCGTAACCGAAATCGTAGGTGTTGCGCACCGAGACCGGGCCGTGATTTTTCGCCCCCGGCGCAACGCAGCGGAAAACGCCCCTCTGGCCATCGAGTTCGCTCCGATTGCTGCGCGTGACCCAGGTCCATTCTCCCTCGGCGTCCGGCGAGAAGCGGACCTTGTAGGCGCCGCCGCCATCGTAAAAGCCATCCACTTGCACCCCGCGATGCTGCTGGCGGAATTCCGCGGAGAAGCGGACGTCGAGGAAAGGATTGCCCTCCCGCGGGCCGGCGAGAGAGACTTCAAATCGGTCCCAGCGTTCCACATTGCGCGCCGCCGGTTGTGCGGCCAGGCGCGAGGCCAAAGGCGCAAGGGCGCCGGCCAGGATGGTGCGTCGCGTGAGTGTCATGGAGGTTCGCATTCTCATCGTACTAGACGGTAAGAAGTACCGCGACCGCTCGTGCGGCCGGCGGCGCCGCGCCTGAGCGGATCGCCCGCGCGGCGCGTGCACGAATCCAGCCCGCCGGCACTACTGCACCAACAGATTCACTCCGGTAGGCGACGAGTAGCCGGACACGCTGACGCGAATCGCCGCAATCCCCGTCGCTAACGTCGCCGGAAGCTGGATCGCGATCTGATACAGCCCGGCGCTGCCCGGACTCAACGCCGCGCCCAGCATGGCGACCGCTGTTCCGCCCACCGTCACCACCGGCGGTATCGCCGCCGGCGGCGCCCCGCTCATCACCAAGCCGGCGGCCGACGTTGGATTCGTCGCCCCGATGCCCGTCGCCCACAGGATCAGCACGTCGCCTCGCGCCGCCGCCACCGTCCCCGGAATCACCGACGGATTCCCCACCAGCGCGTTGTCCGGATACCGCGTCACGATGGCGTATGGCGTCCCGCTGTATTGGAAGAAGGCGGGCGCAAAGCCCTGCAACTGCGCCGTTGCCGGCGCGCTGCTCGATCCGTTGTTGGTCACCACCACGCTCACCGTGCCGCTGGACGTATCGTTGGGCGCCTGCACGTTGATCTGCCCGGGGCTGATGTAGTAGACGAACGCCGTCTCGCCATTGATGGTCACGCTCACTCCATCCAGGGACGTGGGCAGCCGGCCATACACAATCTCATCGCTTCGCCACGTGCGGCCCGGGCTGGTATTCGCCAGATTCGTTCCCTGGATCGTCACCCACGAGCCGGCCTCGATTCCCGCCTGGAAACTCGCCCCATTCACCACGCTGGCGATCACCGGGTGTGTGCCCGTGGGCGCCCCTGCCTGGTTCACCATCACCGTCTGCCCGGCAATAGTCAGCGACGCCGACCGGACGATGGGACTCCCGTTCGGGTCCGCCGCGAAGGAGACCGACCCGCTGCCGCTCACTGCCGTCGTGGAAGCGATCTTCAACCACGATGCGCCGCTCGCCGCCGCCCACGCGCAACCGCTTCCCGCCGTCACCGCGACCGTTCCCTGCCCGCTCGCCGAAGCCAGCGAAAACTGCTTCGACGATACCGTGTAGGCGCATCCCGCCGCCGCGCCCGCGATCACGAACCCTCCCGAATACACCGCCGCGTCGGTGCCCTTTACCACCGCGATGGTAATCGGGATGTTGCCCGCCGCCGCCGGCGCCAGGTCCACCGTAAATCGCAGCGCCGTGGTGTACCCGCCCACCGAACTGGTCGATTCCGTGCGCAGCGTTCCGGCGCGCATCGCAATGCCCGGCCCAATCAGGCGAACCTGCGCCGCCGTGACCGTGGAGTCGAGTCCCGGCCCCCACAGCAGCAGGTCCACTGCCCCGCCCGGCGCCGCCGCCTTGGGCCCCGCGATGGCCGTCCAATCCGTCCCGCCGGCCGATCCGGTTCCCAGGTACGCCGCCTGCATGCCCGGCGATGCCGGGTCCACCGAAATATTCGCGCCGCTGATTTGCCCCCCTGTCACCGGCACCGATGAAGGCGTGGCGTTGCCGCCCGCAAAAGTGACCCGGAAATTCGAGTTCAACAGGCTCGTGTTGGGCACACCGGTGAGATTCGTCCTGGTCACCGGCCCGTTCGCCGGCTGCGCGTAGACCACGTAGCTGCCCGGCGGCACCGCATCCAACCGGTAGCTGCCGTCGCTCATGCTCGCCAGGCCGCCGATCGTCGTGCCCGCCGCCGGGTCCACCGCAATCACCATCGCGCCCAACACCGCGCCCCCGGTGGAGAACGCCACTGTGCCCGCGATCGACCCTAGATTCGCCACCACTCCGGGCGCCGGGTAGCGCGACGTGGCGAACGCCACGTCGTCCGCCGAGAGCACCAGGTGCAGCGTCGCCTCCACCACGCTGGTATACGCCGAAAATGACCCCTGCGCTTGAAACATCGTCGCCGAGATCACCGGCGGGTGCGTAGTCCCCAGCGAGTGCCCCAATTCATGCGCGAATATCGATTGCAGATCGTAGCTCCCGCTGCTGTGGTCCGTCGAGAACGGGTAGTACACGCCGCTCACCGACAAGCTCGGGTTGAAGATGACATCCGAGTCCGCAATCGTCCCGTCGTCATAGTACGAGTAAGAAGTGATCGCCAGGGCCGATCCCACCGCGCTGCGGTTGGCCGGCGTGTCCTGGATCGTCACCACGAACTTCCCGTCGCTGGGATTGTTGGTCAGCGTGGTGCTCTGTACCGGCAGGAAGTTGACCAGCGCGCTGGGGATCGCGCTCCACTCCGCCGTCGCGGCCGTCATGGCCTGCATCGGATCGCTGCCCGCCGTGATGATGGTGCGGCCGTCGCCGTTCGTCGCTCCGGCTTTGAAGGAAGTGCTGAGGAGCACCTGGATCGCCGAAGCGTCGGTCCGGTACAGCGGGAGCCCCCAGTTTGTCGCTTCCGGTATCGACGCCCATGCCGCCACCGCCAGCACGATGGCCATGCCCCCCACTGGCTTCGTCATCGCCCACCCCGGTAGGGATGCGCCGCCGCCAGTTGGCGGACTCTCGTCAGGAAATCGCTCGCCGGAATTCCCTCGAACGCCGCCAGCGGCGTGCCCGGCCGCGCGCCGCCCGCCGGATCCACCAACGCCATGCCGCCAGCGTCCGTGCGCACGCGGCCTTGCGCGTTCACGACGTATTTACCCTGCGGTCCGCCCACCGTTCTCCAGTAGCCGATCGGCGTCCGATAGAGGAACAGTACGGCGTCCTCTCCCACCGTGAACGGCAGCGTGCCGCTGGTCTGCATGTTCACGCCATCCAGGCTGCCGCCCGGCTCGCTGACGGTAATGGTGGCCGCATGCGGCCCGCGCACCATCTCCGCCACCACCACTTCATAGTGCGTCCAGATGTATTTATGCTCGGAATCCCATGCCGTGCGCGACCGCGCCACTTCCCCACGCACGATCCGTTCCGCCTGCGCCGCGAGATCCTCGGCCGTAATGCGCGGCACTACCGCCGCATACGATGCCGCCAGGACTCCGGCAACCACCGTGAGTAATCGCATCGCTTATGATGATACATCCAGGGGTCGCCATCGATCCAGCCCGCTTGCTCCGCTCCACCGGGCACGGCGCCTGGCCGCGGAGCGGATTGAAAACGCACAGCCAGCCGGACTGTCCCGAACAGTTTACAAATATAACTCGCGCAAGAAAACGCCTTCGATGATAGGATTGGGGGCCATGTGCTCAAAACCCTTGTGGTCCATCGATAAGTTTGGTTTCAGAAGTTCGCTCCGCGCCGGCTGCTTACTCGCCGGCATGCTCACCTTACTCGCGCCTTTGCAGGCTGTCGTTACCACCAATTACGTGGTATACGTGGTGAGTGGCACCAGAATTGAGACGTTCAACTCCACCAATGGGGCCTTCCTGTTCCAGTTTGGGGGAACCGGCACAGGTCCGGGACAGTTCCAGCTCCCATCGGGCATCGCCGTAAATAACAATTCAGGCAACGTCTGGGTCACCGATGCCACTCTCAATCGGGTTCAGGAATTCGACTCCAACGGTACTTTCCTGATGCAGTTCGGGTCCACCGGCACAGGGCCTGGCTTTCTTTACCAGCCTTACGGCATCGCGACCGATATATATGGTAATGTTTGGGTCGCCGATACCGGCAACAACCGGATAGAAGAATTCAGCGCTGCCGGCGCGTTCCTGCAACAACTCGGGGGGCTGGGCGGTGGCAACGGACAGTTCAATGCTCCGGTTGGCGTCGCCGTCGATCTTGGCAGTAACATCTGGGTCGCGGACACGGGAAACAACAGAATCCAGAAGTTCGCCCAGTCTGGCGGAGGCGCGGGGACAGCCTCGACCGTGACTTTCACGCTGAAATTCGGCAGCTACGGGAATGGCAACGGCCAGTTCCGCGGCATCGGGGGGATTGCGGTCGATATTGCCCCCAATGTCTGGGTGGCCGACAGCCAGAACCAGCGTATCCAGGAATTCTCGTCGGCTGGCACATTGGTTCGATCTGTGCTCGGGCCGTTCTCCTACCCCTCGCCATATGGAGACGCAATCGATGGTAATTCAAACGTGTGGGCCGTGGATTACAACACCAATCAGGTGCTGGAATTCAACGGTGCCGGCACTAAGATCATGACATTCGGAACAACGGGGGGCGGCCTGGGCCAACTCTATCACCCCACCTATATCGCTGTTGGCCGTTTCTTGGGAGTCTAAGCTCCCCTACCGCCACGCGCAGAGGGAATCGGTGTAAGCGGCGCGGCAGCGAAAGCCGAGGGCCTCGGCGCCCTCGGCCTGTATCCTCAGCCGTTGACGGGAATGGCGCCGATCGCAATGTAAGTTGGATGGTACAACTGGCCCGGACCGCCTCCAGTTACACCGAATGGGCCAACCAAAATGGGCAGCGCCAGATTGTTCCCGAATGCGACCACTTTATTGGCGTTATAGTCGGTCGTCCAGACCAAACCGTTGCCGTCGACGGCGACACCGTATGGCGACGGATAGGTGAACACATAGGACGTGGGATACAGTCCCGAGGAGGTAATCCATACGCCATTCACCAGAGAGCCGGGAGAGTTGAAGAACATTTGGACGCGCTGGTTGTAAGGGTCGGCCACGAACACGAGGACAGATTCAGTTGCGACCGCGAACGGACCCCTGAATTGACCTGTACCGATTCCGGGGGCGCCAAACGTGGCCGCAAAAGTCGGCGGCGATGTGTTCAGGGTGAACTGCTGGATTCGATTATTACCCGTATCCGAGACATCCAGGGCGTTACAAGGCCCCGAACCGTTGGTGTTGAAGCAAGCCAGGCCGACGGGCCCAACGAACTGGCCATTTCCGCCGCCGAGGCTGCCGAAGGTCTGTACGAACGCTCCGCTGGAACTGAATTCCTGGATCCGGTTATTACCTGTGTCCGCCACCCAGACGTTGCCCGAGCCATCCACCGCGAGACCATAGGGGTTGAGCAGTTGACCGGCGCTGGTACCCGTGCTGCCAAACTGGGCAATATAGGTACCGGTAGAGCTGAACTCCTGCACCCGGTTCAGAACCGCATCCGAAACCCAGACGTTGTTGGTACCCGGATCCACGGCGATGCCGGATGGAACCTGAAACAGCCCATTCCCCGTGCCGGTGCCGCCAAACTGCAGCTGATAGTTGCCGCTGTTGTCGAAGGCCACAATTCTGGTGTCGGTAATTACATATTCGACTTGTTTTGTCGGCACTGGGGGGGCTGCGTGCAGTGCCACGGCCGCAAGCGCGAATATGGGGAGCCCGCAAAGGACCCGGCGTGAAGTACTGAAAATCACAATCAAATTCCTCTCCTCGCTAAGTTGTAAGTTGGCCAATTTGGGCCAGTGTTCTGACAAGTTAGCACAAGCCGAAGCCAATAGGATCGATCAGCGATGTAACAGATGTAAATTAGTTAGTCCTAGTACGTTCACGGCTTCTTGCGCGCCGGCCAGACCACGCACGACCGACCCCCAAAACGGTGCACCCTACCGCCACGCGCAGAGGGAATCGGTGTAAGCGGCGGAGCCGTCGCGCAGCCAGGCGTCTAACTGCGCCGGTTCCTTCAATTGCTGCCCGCGCATGCGCGGCACCGCGACGAAGCGGCAGTGCAGTTCGGGGAGCGCCGTCATATCTCCCCATAACTTCTCGAATTGCGCCACGGGGAAAACGTCCTCCTGACCTTTTCCCCAGCGCTTCTTCACGTCCTTGAGAGTTATATAAGTCGGCATGCGCGCCGCTACCGCGCGCACCGCGTCGTTGACCCGGGAGTTATCCGCCAGCGCCTCGCGCGTCAGGCCGAACACCTCCAGCAGGCGGTCGATATCCACCCAATAGGTGGCGCTGTTGTAATAAGACAGGCGCGATTCGACTTCGTCGTCGGGCAGCGCCAGACCTTCCACCAGGCGCGCCCGATCGTCCACCCGGGCCAGTCCGCCGCCGCGGTCTTCCAGGTGGCGCGCGATCACTTCGGTGGTCATTCCCGCGCCGCTCGCGATGTGCTGGCCGAGCAGCGCGGCGTCCACGTCCACCGCGGCCGTATCGATGTTGTGCACCAGCAGATAGTTCAGCCTCGGCCGCTCCGTCAGCAGCCGAAGCAGCGTCCCGTTGCGCAGCAGGTTGGGCACTTCGTACCAGTGCCCCACCGGGTGCAGGCACTGCATGGGCAGATTGTCCGTATAGCCAGAGCCTTCGCCCGCCTGCGCGGCCCACTTGATCAGCGCCGCCCGCAGTCCCTCGCGCACCTTCTGCGCCTGCTCGTCCAGCATCTGCTGCGGCATCTCTTCCCAGGCGAAGCGTAGGTCGCGCTCCATGGGGATCATGCGCAGGCCGATGATGCGGCCCGGCGAGAGCACCAGCGGCCCCGGGTAGTGGTAGTTACTCTCGCGGGCAAGATGCTGTTCGACCGAATCGTGCGTCAGGTAGCTGGTGGTCACGATGTGCGGCAACAGCGTGCCGCACTCGCGGCCCACGCGCAGGCTCTTGGCCAGGTGCGTTTCGATGAAGTTGCGATGCCGTCCGCCCAGTTTGCAGAACGGATTGAGCGCCTTCACGGCGCCCGCGCCCTTGGTCCAGCGGCTGCCCACGCCGCCGGCCAGCGTCACCACGGCCACGCGCCCTTCGGCCAGCGCCTCCATGCCCAGCCCGCGATGCCGCGGGTCGAGAGCGTCCGGCGACGCATCCTCGATATGGCTCGCCATCGGCAGCCGGTTCTGCGCCAGCCCAATGCGGCCGGAACGCAGGTCGCTCTGGATCTGCTCGTGCTGCACCCGGTCGAACCCGTGCGTTTCCAGCAGCGCTTCCAGGCTCTGCGCGCCCCCGGCCTGCGCATCCTGCGCCCGCGGCAGCAGGTGATCGAAGAGATTGTGCACCATACCGGAAAAGTCTTCCACGCTGCGGCAGGCGGCGGTGAAGCGTTCCAGCTCCGCGCGCCGGGCCGCCGAGAGATTGCGCGCTTCGGTGCGCAACAGCGGCGGCACGGCCAGCGTGTAATAACCCGCGGGCATGAGGGCGCCCGCGCCGGTGAGTATCCCCGCCTCGGTACCGCGCTCGTTGATAGCGAAGTTGTAGACCACCGGTTCCATGGCGAACGGCACGCAATGCTCCATGACGCGCTTGGTTTCGCTCATGATGGTCTGCATGCGCTCTTGCGCCTCCGGCTTGCGTTGCGGGCTGAAGAGGAAGCCCATGCCGCCGCCGGACATGCCGCCCAGCATCCAGAAGCCCCAAAAATCTTCGCCGAATTCGGCGCGCGCGCGCCGGATCAGGGTGTCGGTATAGAGATTGCCGGCCCACGGAATGATGGTCTGTATGGGCCCGTCGAAGTTCTTCTGCGTGCACGCCCCGATGGCAGCGATCTCGCCCCGCTCCAGGTGGCCCACCACTTCATCGAGAATGGCGATGGCCTGCTTGCGGCCCTGCCATTCGGTCTGGGAACGCAGCAGATACTTCTCCGTCACCATCTCCAGGATCGGTCCCACGTCCTGCGCCATGCCGCCGTGCACCAGCACCAGGCTCTGCTGCAGTTTCTCGCGCGTCGCCGGCCCAACGCGGCTGGCGGTGAAGATCTCGTGATTAGGCAGCAGGCGTCCGCGGCTGATCCCGAATTCCGGATCGCCCTCGCCCGCCTTGACCCCGTGGATCAACTTGATGCCGGGCCAAACGCCGCCCGAATCTTGCCAGCCGCCGCCAGAGCCGCCCAGCCATTCGCCCAGGATGGCGCGCGCCGCCACCAGGCGGCGGTCGTCCTCCTCCAGCGAGCCGGTGAGCGCGTGAATCTGGTTGCTGGCGCGCATGCACACCGCGATCAGGCAGGCCAGCAAATTGGTGGAGACAGCCAGGCGCGAGCCTTTGGGAATATCGTTCACCTTGCTGACAATTTCGATGCCGTGCCCCGGCTTGCCGGTCAGCCGCGCCAGCAGCTCGGAGAGCGGCTGGGTGGCGCCCTCCATGCCCGGCGGCACCAGGCCGCTAGAGATCACCGCGGCCTTCAACAGGCCCAGATAGTCGCGCGCGAAATCGAAAACTTCGGCGATCGACGTGACGTCCGCCGTTGCGTGCAGATCCACGCTGGTGAGGCGCAGCACCGGTTCGTCGATCACGCGGAAGTACGCTTCCACCGGCGGTTTCGGTGCCGCGTCCGGCGCCATCGCGCTGCGCACCGCCAGATCGATGGAGATGTTCAACACCCGCGCGCCTTCGGGAAAATCCATGCCGAGGAAGAAGATGTCGCTCCACCCGCTGTGCGTCAGGTCCATGCGCACCGGCGTGGTTTCGCGCAGAATCGGAAATACCGGCGCGCCGGCAAGCAGCTCGGGGCGCAGCCGCAACGGGTAATCGGCGGGGTGCCCGGCGCGGAACATCCACTGGTTGCCGCGCACGCTGCGCACGCTCCGCCGCACCTGGTCGGCCAGCGTCTGAAAGGCGAGCGAACGGTAGCCGGCGGCGAGCGCGCTGGAGATGGCGGCGCTCGATCCGCGCTCGGCCTGCGCCGCCAGAAAAAGATCGATGGCCTCTTCGAAACGCCGCCTGAGCAGGTTGCTGTACCCGGCGAACGGAATGGGCGCCGGCGCCGCGGCCGCGGGACGCATGGGAATGTGGAAGCGGTGGATGGCGTAGAGGAAGAAAAGCGCGCGCACCCGTTCGTACAGGTTGTCGCTGGCCCGCCGGAAGCGGTCGAGCGCCGCGCACTCCGCCAGCAGCTCTTCCAGCGATAAATCGCGGCACAGGGCGTCGAGCGAACGGTCGCGCTCCTCCCCGCCGGAGGTGATGATGCCGGTGAGCAGGCTCACTGGCGGCTTCCTCCCGCGGCGGCGCGCAATTCGCGGTCGGCCAGCAGTTCCAGCATCTGCGAGAGCACCTGGGCACGGTCCTGCCCGTTGAGTGCCAGCGCCATTTGCGCCACCAGCAGGCCGTAGCGCGCGCCGAGATCGTAGCGGCGGCCTTCGTCTTCCACCGCCAGGTACTGCTCCTGCCGCGCCAGTTCCGCCAGCGCGGCTGAAAGCGTCGGCGCACCCTTGGCCAGCAGCTCCATCACCGCCGGGGTGAACACGTGGATGCCGAAAAAGCAAAGGTAGTATCCGGCGCGGATGCCCGGCACCATGAGGCGCTGCTCGGCTTCGGTGGGCGTGGGCTTCTCGATCACCGTATCGATGCGGTAGAGATCGCTGCGCCCTTCCACGCGGCGGCCGGCCACCGTGCCGAAGCGCGGCAGCAGGCTCTCGCGCGTGGGCTGCACGCCGCTCACCGAGCACTCCGCGGCTTCGGCCAGCGCCACCAGGCGGTGCGTCGAGGGTTCCGTCCCGGCGGACACGTAGAGATGGTCGCCCACCATGTGCAGGAAGGCATCGGCGCCGGTAAACTCACGGGCGCAAAGGATCGCGTTGCCATAGCCCTTGGGATGTGGCTGCGGGACGAAGCGCACAGAGGACGCGTGGCGCCCCGCCGCGTCGCCGTAGCGGCCCTCGTCGCCGGGCCAGACCACCACGCAGATCTCCTCCACGTTGGCCGCCAGGGCCTGCTCGATGAGAATCGAGAGTACGGGCTTTTCCTGCCCGTCGCGATCGATCAGGGTCTGGAGGGGAAGCGCGCGCTGGCTCTGGCCGGCGGCGGTGATGACAGCTTTCTTGATGCGCAAAGCAGCTCCTGGGTGGGCAGACGCGGAGATTTGCCCAGAAGACAATTGTAGCCCCGCGTGGCGTAAGGCTTCGCCTTGTGCATCCGCCTCGCGGTTCTGAGGTGGTTGTGAAATGACAGGAACGGACTATCGCTCGCCGAGATCTCTGAGGATCTGGGCATAATGAAGGTCCGAAAGCCGGAACCCGTTGGATCGTAGTTCGTCGAGCTTCTCTCCAACGCCGCCAACGAGGCCAAGAAGCTTGGCCTGCGCGTAGATCAACGGAGTCCGAATCACCACGACGCCCCGCGAACGGGCACACTGCACGCCGCGCCGCTCATCCATCAAGACGGGTGCATTCTCGAGCGCTTCGGCGACCAATATCGCCTCGCTTTCGCCGGCGTCCAGGTGAAAGGCCCGGCGAAGGACGGCCACCTGCGCGGAGCCGGGAGCCTCGGCGATGGAGATCCAATCTCCGAGAGCCGCTTGCACAGCTTGTCCGACCGGATAGTCCGCGCCGCTTTCGACAACTTCGCGATAGACTGCGGGAGGAATTACGACTGTTCGGTAGATCTGGCGGAGCAGATCAAAATCCGATAGCAGGGCCAGATAGTTCAGCGGGCTACTATCGGAGACGACCGCACTCACCGGTCGCTCAGCCGGGTGGGATCTTCGCGCCATCGACGGATCTGCGCGAAGTCTTCGTCGTCGAGCTCGACCTGGAATCCGAGGCCAGTCCGGCGCAGAAGATCGAGAAACTGGATTCGCGTCAAACCGAGCATCTGGGCCGCTTCGCCCGTGGTGACGCGTTCGTCGGAGTAGAGCTTGAGCGCGGTCTGCTCCTTGGCCGAACGAATAAGTTCGGCTTCGGCGTCCTTGTCGACTGCGCCGTCGGGAACCTCGAGCTCGAACTCCAGCTTCATGGCAACTTCATTGTACCGCTGCGGATAAGGATGCAGCCAGCCAAAAGCCCCCGACTCGCCGACTTCCATTGGAATGGAGCCTGCGGCGGCGCTCACCTGACGCCCCTCAGCAATCCGTGCCGAAATCGTTCTCGAACGCCTGGGCGAGAGCCGCGCCCCAATCGCTCTTGGGCTTCATCCGGCCGGCGAAGAAGCGCAGCACCGGCGGCTCTTCGCAAAACTCCAGTCCGCCAATCATCCGCCGGTGCTGGTAGAGCCACTGCAACCGGTCCGCGGCGTACTGGTAGTGCGACATGGTGAAGACCCGCCGCGGCACGGCCAGCCGCACCAGTTCCATGTCCGAGGGAACGTCGCGCCCTTCCGCGTCGCGGTCCATGGAGACGCTTCCCCGCTCCATCCCGCGGATGCCGCTGGCGATATAAACCGCGGCCGCCAAAGCGCCGGCCGGGTACTCGCTCTGCGGCACGTGGTCAATGAAGCGCATCGCATCCACATGGCAGGCCAGTCCACCGGCGGGCGTGACCACCGGCACACCCTTCTCCAGCAGCAGGCCGACGAAGTACTGAATGGCGTCCGCCGAGGAGCCGGCCACCTCCAGATCGCACATTTCCCGCATCCCCACGGCCATGGCCTCGATCTCCTTCGAGGACATCCCGCCGTAAGTGAAGAAACCCTCGTACACCGGCAGCCAGGGCCGTATGGCCTCGTAGAGGTCCTTGCGGTTGGTGGCGATCATGCCGCCGCGCACGCTGCAACTCTTGCGGCCGGACAGGTAGCAGAGGTCCGCCACGCTCATCATCTCCCGCACGATGTCGCGGATGGACGTGTTTTCGTATCCCGGCTCGCGCTTGCGAATGAAGTAGGCGTTTTCCGAAATCAGGCTGCCGTCCAACACCAGAAAAATGCCCAGCGGCGCGATCAGTTCCTTCACCTGGCGCAGGTTCTCCATGGAGAACGGCTGGCCGCCGATCAGGTTGGTCGTGGCCTCCATGCGCACGAAGGAGACGTTGCCCGCTCCGGCCTTGGCGATGGCGTCGCGCAAACGGCCCAGATCCATGTTCCCCTTGAACAGGCACGAACTCTCCGCGTTGAGCGCCTCCGGCCCATAGAGTTCCAGCACCTTGCCGCCGGCCAGGTCGAAATGCGCCTTGGTGGTGGTGAAATGATAATTCATGGGCACGATGTGGCCGGGCTTGACGAAGGTCTTGGCCAGCAGGTGCTCGGCGGCGCGGCCCTGGTGCACCGGCAATACGTATTCGTAGCCGAAGATCTCGCGCACCGCGTCGAGCAGCCGGTAAAAGCTCTCCGACCCGGCGTAGGCGTCGTCGGACTGCATCATCGCCGCCTGCTGATTGTCGCTCATGGCATTGGTGCCGCTGTCCGTGAGCATGTCCAGAAAGAGGTCGCGGGAGCGCAGCAGAAAGGTGTTATAGCCCGCCTCTTCGATGGCAGTCAGCCGTTCGCGCGCCGGGGCCAGCCGCGTTCTCTGCACAATGCGCACTTTGTGCATTTCGATCGGGATTTCGGTTCCGTTGGATAGACGTATGCTCATAAGGGTCCTGAATAGTTTTTCGTGCGAAAGTTTCAGATCTGAAGACCCATTAATAGCACGTTGCGCCGCCCGCTACCGGGCCGGGGCGCCACCGGGGCGCCGCCGCCGGACGGCCCTACGCCACCAGCCGGTACGACTTCATGCAAGCCAGCAATTTGCCCAGATCGATGGGCTTCACCAGGTAGGCGTCGCAGAGTTCGTCGAAGCACCGGCTCACTTCCTTGATGTCGTCCAATGCCGTGGTCATGACGATCTTGGCGCCGAAGGTCGAGGTAATTCCTTGGGCTTGTTCTATGGCGCGCACCTGGCGAACCGCCTCGCGGCCGTCCATCTCGGGCATCATGATGTCCATGCAGATCAAATCGTACCGCAGCCCTCGTTCCAAAGCGGCACGAAATGCCGCCACGGCTTCCTTGCCGTTCACCGCAACATGACATTCGCCGTAGCGGGAAAGAAACTTCTGCAGCAATAGCCGGCTGGCGAAGTCGTCTTCCACCAGAAGCATCCGCGCCGTCTTGCCGCTGGGCGCGCCCTTGGCCCGGTGTGCGGCGCGCAACCCGGCCAGAGCGTCCATGATTTCGGCGATGTCGGCCTGGCCGCTCGTCTCCGGGCTCTGCGCCAGATCGTGCAGCTTGTCGGTGGCGCGCAGCAGAACCCGGACCTGGTCCGCGGTGGGCACCATCTGGCAGAACCGGATCAGCGCCACCACCTCTTCGGTTCCGTGCGCCAACTCGCGGATTGTCGCCAGCTCGAAAGCGTCCGCTCCTTCCTCGACCGACCGCAGTGCCGAAATGACACGCTCGACGCGGTCCTCATCGGTCTGGCTCCCGCCCTTTCCTATGGCCAGAAGGTCGGTTTCAATGGTAGCCAGATGCTCGTCGCACCCGGCCGGATAGTCCTCGGCAGAATCAATATTAGGTTTGCTCATCGCTCGTCGTCCTTAAGACCCGCTTGTTGATTTGTTCTATACCCATCCGGCCCCCTCCAGAGCGCTCTTGAAGCGCTCGAATTCCTCCACCGCGCGCGGTAGAAGTTCGCCGCAATGGTCCAATCGCCCGGCGCTCCCCGCCCGTTCCAACGCCAAAGCGATGGCGTGCAGACCCACCGCGGACACCGTGGCCGCCGCTCCCTTCA
>Ga0182030_10007072_pt1 | contig 23517 bp, 22 predicted proteins | sample 812S3MmetaG_FD_121299 | JGI IMG/M metagenome (GOLD analysis project Ga0182030, IMG submission 121299) | Permafrost microbial communities from Stordalen Mire, Sweden - 812S3M metaG (Illumina Assembly) | ecosystem: Environmental > Terrestrial > Soil > Wetlands > Permafrost | place: Sweden...
AAAAAAAGCTTTTTTTTATATTTATTTCTTATTATTTTAAATAATAATAATTATAATTATAAAAAAATTAAAATTAGATTTATTATATATTTAATAATATATTTTATTAAAAGAATTTAAAAAATTAATATATTTGCTTATTAATTAATAAAAATTTCTAAATTTCTAAATTTAAAGTTTAAATTCTTAATTCTTAAATTTTAAATTTTAAATTCAAAATATTTAAATTTTCAATTGGCCGTTTGGTCGCTATGGCCCACGGTAGTAGCGGCAATGCGGCGATCGCATTCATCGAGTCAATGCATAATAAATTCCCAAATCACCTAACCATGGTGACGGACATTGCGAGTACCTCGCGTGACTACAACGATATGTTGCATTTCACAGCCCAAGTGGCGAACTAGATGGACAGCATGGAATATATAGCGGATTATTCGTTATTTGGGGGCATGGAGAAGTTGGTGGATGATTTAGTAAGTCCGGTAGCGTAGTCAATGAATCCGGATGGGAGCTTCAAAGGCTTGATGTACAAACTTATGTCTGATCAGCCGATCAAAAGTTTCGAGCCAGCGTAGTGATATTTTTGAATCTGCATAGAAAAATATAATTGATTTCGCCACTTGTGCTGGTACATTCTGTGCAGTCATCATCCGCGCCGAATAGTCTGAGCTTGTCTGAGACCCAGCGTAGTTTCAATAAATTCCAGCTGGCCTCCAATATGTTTCCTCTGTTCGTCACTTATCATCTTCACGCTCGACGCTACTTTCAGAGGGAAGACAGAAGTATAACCAGCGATCGCCTTCCCGTCTTGGGAGCCTCGCTCACTCCAACCTCTTCCATCAAGTTTAATTAAAACAACCTCAGTGGTGTTGGAGATACAGTCCACCATCTCATATATATATTTGCTGGTTTGTAACTGCAAATTCTGCATATATTGTGCCAGATGTGACAAATCCGTTTGGAGTAACGCTCGTATCCCCAGATTGAGAAGGGTTTGTAGGAGAATTATGCGAGCTGCGCGGTATACATTCCAGGATCGATGGACGAACCAGGATATTGCTTCCGATGCTCCCACAAGTGGCTTCAATGAGTGCCTTGATCCTAAATTGGAGACCGCAGAAAACGAATCAGACAACCCAGAGTTCCCTGTAGCCAGTTCTTGAAAGTGGGAATCCTCATGTTGTATCATACGAATTATCTCCAACAACCGATTGCTTTGCTCACCAGGGCAAGGTTCCTCAGCGAGAATTGAGTCTGCAATTGGTAGAAGACGTGAGATTCGGTTGCAGGCTAGATGGACTTGGTTCCATGGAGTATCTGGGTCTGCAGACTCTTCATAAAGACTAGATTCCGGTCCTGGAGCGGTTCTCCGAAGCAAGTTTTTCATCATCTAAGTCTAGTATTAGAAAAACATTGTAAATAGCTTGGTTGCTCTTACTATGATACGATGTGCTGCACGTGAGATTCCACCAGAGTCCTTGGAAATGAATTGCTCCGAGGTGCCCCGCACGCGAAGCAGTAGTCCAAGCGCGTCTCCATGAGTCTCCCATACAGATTTTTGAGGCGACTTGTCCCCACTGAACATCTGCTACACTGTTAGCAACATTTTAGAGTAAGCTGATTAGTATTTTATACCTCGTACATGTTCAGTAGGATCACACCGGCCAGAACATCGTCGCTCGTTAAAAGACCCTCACTCAATGCTTTGTGCAACTGAGCCAGGCCTCTCCCATACGATTTTCTCCCTTGTATCTGCAGTGTCTTGGAGCGGACCTGATTACTGAAATTCGCGAGGGAGACCGCAGACAGTGCTTCTCCAAGAACAATATTCTTTGACCCCAGATTATTGCGCAACCTGGGGAGCGAATCCAGAAACCCGGGACTAAGATGAAGGTCATCCGTATCTACTACATAGTCCGCGTAAAACCGACACAGTGCATGCTCATTCCAATCTGTGCTCATACTTCGTATGGTAGGTCGTTCTGGTTGTTTCACCAAAGCCCAGGAAGCTTCCTCCTGGCTCGTATTCTTATCTGTGGACGGAGAGTCTCGACGCGATATGGTGCTCGAAATGATTGTTGGATCTCGCCATTGCAACACGACTTTGCGTGGCTTCGATGTAGCCAGACTTCGTTGTTTCCCGCATCTCGGTGGGCCACTGAAAACCTGCTCTTCAACACTATCATTCATGTTGCAGAACACCAATTCGTTTTCCGGCCTAAAGCCCGGGCATTTGATGCCCAGACCTTTGCATCGCTTGCATTCCGGTCGCTCTTCATCGCACTGCGTATTTTGTTATCAGCCAAATTCATTTGCTGCTCAGCCCAAAACTGGCGGGGTCCCAGCATCTCAGCAGTACCTTAATTTTCTTGGACCTGCATCTATAACATCCTTTGCTTCGCGCTGGGCCAGGCATTACGGTAAAAACAAGGTTTCAATTGAAGCTGTAGGCCAACGATGGCTTTTGCCCATCGTGGATACTTAAATACGACGTATAGAAGCTTCTGAACGATCTCTCTGTCTCGCTTTTGATGAGGTTTGGCTAGCCTCGCCCTAGACCCCAGCGCAGCAGGGGGTTGCCGCGCGATCTGCACGGAGCTGAAGCCGCCTGAGATACTGAGTTTCGACTACGCTGACAGGCCCTAAAAATGATCTTCCGGGATCCTTAATGGGGCAATGCGTGTGGCGTAGAGGAACATCTGACTGGGGTTCCTGACCCCAACCATGGCGGCAAAATACCCTAGCTTTGGACGATTGAACATCCGATTTGGTCCCCTATTCTTGGAATTTGCGTAATTAAATAATAGCTGCAGGTACTATTACCCTGACACTGCCGATCGCTATACGAGGGGATATCGATTCGCTAAGAGAAGATTATTGGAAATTTGATTTGATAGCATACGAGAACTCCTGCTGGTGCGGATCGTCAGGTGGATACAAGCAAATGGTGAAGATCGGAAACCATATCATTTGTAGAACGATACTTGATATTATACTATATGAGAAATTCTTACTTCGACTTTGGTATCTTTATGCTCCAATTGCTTGGGGTCTAAATATTGCAATTGATGAGAGAAGGAGAGGGCAAGAGATAACACAAAGAAGTGGGAAATGCATACGTTGCAAACGAGCATGTCCCTCGCATCTCTGCCATCATTTTGATTACATTATAGTAATTTGGTACTTGCACTAACTCTCATGCCCCAGCAATGGAAGGGGAAGCGTATAGGAGTGAACAATTCTGGCTGCTTGTACAATATGGAAGAGATCTTGATCATCAAAGGAGAAATACTTATACATATATATTGAAAAACAATATGAAATTCAAACACATTCGTACTTGATATATAACATACCATATTTCTTCTTCATCTGGACAATTCACAGTTTTACGTGGACGCTCGCAGCCGCCGAGGGTGGCCTTACAAAGGAAAGTCCGACAGCAATCCACATAGGGTTAATAGATACACCAAGGACACTTGTTCTGGGGTTCGAATAGCGAGACCTTCCTACTTCTCGACCTCAACCGATGTCATCTCCCGCACAACTTAATAAGGCTTAGCTTTAGCTTAGGTCTATTCACTTTATTTAAACAACACTGCGGATGGACAGGTCTCCTTGAAAATTGTTGACTTTTAATAAAGGGCTTTCTTGGAAATCCTCTTCTAGTTAGAAGAGATCTCGAATCTATTATTACTCTATCTTTACAACTGCTGCTTCTGCAAATTAGACTCCCTGAAGATAAAATATACTCTATGCGTCATGTCTCAAGTCCCAAGAATGCCCCTCAATATTATCACATCCGTGTCCTAAAAATCTTACAATTTCTGATCCTATAGCGCTCCGGCATTGACACAAAGTTTGTGCGTCAAAAATGAGACCGGAATTCCAATTGGGCAGTAAAGGATCGTGATATCTTACTCTTTTCAGGGAGCGATTTTTATTCATTGGTAAGCTATCAGCATATATAAATACTTTTTCTAAAAGCTGCAAAATTCAGCTAATACATAGAAGCAATTGCCATCGGGGCCTGAAGCTCATTCTACCTTACTGTCCCGAAACATCGCCACCTTCAAAAGCTCGGTTCAGGTAAACACAAGCTTCACTATAAAAGCTTTCAGGCGCCGGACTCGCATTAGGATATTTGTCCCAACCATGCGGCACCCCCTTAACCATCTTCACTTTCACGTGCTTCCCAATCTCCTCTTCCAGCCTCCGCGCAAATTCCGTTCCCTCTTTCTCAAGCATATCCCATTCGCAGGTATACAGGATAAAATTCTTCGGGAGCCGAGCCAATATATCTTTCGACGTCACAAATGGCGATAGATATGGACCTGACCTGTCGACATCAGCGGGGTGGACGTACCCCTCATCGAAGAGACGCGTCAGGAACCGCGGAAGCTGTTTATCAGGGCGCACCATCGTCGCAACGCGATCTGCACGTGATCGAGTGAAGTCTGTAGATGGGTACCAAGCTGCAATAGCCTTGAGATCAACCGGTTCTTGTCCTCGCTTTTGGAGGATCTCTTGAAATAGAAGAGGGACTGTGATGCACAGGTTTCCCCCGGCAGAGAATCCACTCGTTGCGATGCGATCAATGTCGATACCGAGCTCATCCGCATGGGCTACAACGTACAACAATGCATCTGCGCCATCTTCGACAGCTGTTGGGAAGGGATACTCAGGAGCGAGGCGGTAATTCACAGAGATGATGACGGCATTGCACTCTTCAACCAAGACCTTAGCCCACGGTGCGTCATCAATGGCACTGCCCAAGCAAAACCCGCCGCCGTGGAAATTGATGATTGCTGGGAACGAAGTCTTGTTACGAGTTTGGTAATAATCCTGGGGCGTATAGAATTCTAGCAGGATGTTTCCGCGCAGGGGGGAGATAGTGGTGGGGATTTTGCGGCTGAAGGTCGACGGGTAGGATGCCTTGCGTGTGAGGAAGTTGATGAGAGGAAGTAGGAGCTTGCCGAGACCGCGGATTAGACATGCTTTCAGAATGAGGAGCCACCTTGAGGATGCCATGTCAAACAACTAGATTATCTTCACTCTTTGAGAATGCAAGAAAAAAAGAGACGGGGTGCACTATATAGCGGGAAACGGTAGTTCACCTATCGTTTATGCAAATCGTGGATAAGTATTTATGCAAAGCGCTGACACGGGATATGTTTGAAATGGTCCCGCGCTGAATTGAATCAGGATAAGCGCCTTCTACACCCTTCCCCATCAATTTTTTCTCAAACGGGAGTGAGCTTCTGCACCGAGTCACCCATCAAAAATCTGGATTGTTTTTGCTAGAAAAAAGTGCACTTGCAACGGGCATGTAATTGTCGAGAAAGGTGTCATTCACAAGCATAGAACTGATTCATTGAGAGATTTCCGAAAGATCTTCTATTTACGTCTTCAAACGCCTGCAATACTATCCCAAAACTCCGAATGGCCATGTCGTACGTTGAGGTACACATCTATTCTTTCAAACCACAGCTTTCTCCATCCCAGTAGCCTCGTCCGCAAGGACTGTGACGCCCTTCCTCTTCTTCAACACGTTCTCGATGAACGCTTCTCCAGCTTTGTACGAGCTTCGTACTAGAGGTCCACTCGCACAGTACAAGAAGCCCAGATCGAGGGCACGCTGTCTCCACATCTCGAATATTTCGGGCGTGACGTACTCCTCCACTTTCATGTGGCGCTTCGTTGGTCGCATGTACTGGCCGAAGGTGACAACATCCACATCAATTGCTCGTAAATCTGAAGGGATATTATTAGTAAAGTACTGAAAATAGAGAAGCATAGTGGCCTACCCTTCAATGTCTGCCACAATTGCTCTTCGGTCTCCCCAAGGCCAAGCATTATACTCGTCTTCGTGATCAATGTAGGAACCGTCTTCTTCGCCGCTTCCAACACGTTCAAACTCTGTCTATACGTCGCCTTCCTATCTCTGACCATGGGCGTCAGCTCCTCCACCGTCTCCATATTATGTGCGTAAACGTCCAATCCACTTTTCGCCACCATGGCCACCATTTCCAGATCCCCAGCATAATCACTCGTCAAAGCCTCAACTAGTGTCTCTTTCCTCTTTTGCTTAATCTTCATAATGGTCTCTGTGAAGTGCCTCGCCCCACCGTCTACAAGATCGTCCCGATCCACGCTCGTCAAGACCACATATCCCAATCCCCACCTCGACAGCGCCTCTGCAGTATGTTCCGGTTCATGAGGATCCAGTGGCAGAGGAGTTTTCAAGGTCTTCACACTGCAGAATCGGCACCCTCGCGTGCAGGTATCACCCATCAACATGATCGTCGCCGTTGCTGCACTCTTATCACTCCCACCCCAACAATCCGAGATGTTTGGACACCTGGCCTCTTCGCACACCGTATGCAGGTTCAGCCCCCGCAAGTCCTTCTTAATCTTCTTGTAATTCGAATTATCGGGGATTGGTGTCTTTAACCACTCCGGAAGTCGAATAATCTGCTTTTTCTTCCCAGCGGGCCCGACCATTGCAGTGCGCAATTCAAGCGCATCTTCGTTGGAGAGTGGCTCTTCCTGAAGACCGACGAATTCAGAGAAGGAAGGGACAGTGTTCAATTTGTCTTTAAAGTATGTAGGACGTCGTCGGGGAGCGGGTTCTGGATTTGCGGCTTCGGTGGCAAAGGACCGTGAGGATGCGGATATGAAGCTTCGTGATGCTTGACGCAGCGGAGGCGCGTTCAAACATCTGAATCTACTCGCTGCCGCTGCCATTGTAGTTGAGGAGACAGTGTTGCTGCCGGAGAATCGGGAACTAAACAATTTTGGAAGATTTGTAGATGCTTGTAAATCGAAGGCTTTCCCGAAGTCCAAAAGGAGCCGCATCAAAGCGTGTTTTTCCGGTCTCACGTGACTCAGAATCGAAATTGGAATAGATTTCGACCAGTCTCTATCATAAGGATCACAATTGATCATCCAGCCCTATCTGAGCTTCTTTGGAACAATTCTCCAAGCACAGTATCTAGAATACTAGAAGTGTGAAACTCCGCCTGTAGCGATATACATTAAGTTCACTATATCAAATATTTTTCGAACCTTGATAGTTCCAGGTTCCTCGGGTGGATATGGATTTGGGTTTCTATTTATTAGTGGAGAAAATATATTTGAATTTCGAATATTTCTCACATCCTCATCTAATCTATGCAAGGTACGAAGGTAAAGAAATAAAATGCCCATTCGGTGCCTCCACATTTGATGACTGATCCGAGTGGACCGTACACTATTTCAGGGGGTATATAGGCTGTTTAATCTAAGGTACAGGGTTGTTTCTATTTCAAGCACATGCACGTTACGTGCACGCCCTATCCTTGGGGATTGCAGCCATAATAATTCCTTGTCGTGCTGCATCCCCAGCCCCTCGATCTTACTGTACTAATAAATTGTTTTACTAATCAATCTCTGCGCCTCAAAAGAGAATGAGGCTGAGCACAGTTGGCTAGAGAAAGTGGAATCGCTAGCCGATTCCGGGTAAAGTACAGCTGATAAGGCCAATCAAAAGATATAGGAAGAATAGCGGCAGTGGGGTCTACATTCGATTGGTTAGGCTCATGGCTTCAAAGTGGATATTTGCCGCAAGCCTCCTTAGAGGGAAGGAAATAAAATAGTAGGATCTAGAAGAAGTGGGTTCAATGTATAGCCACTTCCTTACTATCAATAGAATAAATCTTTCTATTTATATTCTGTCTTGCTCTATACTTTGGGATATATATAAGAGCTTGAAAACATTATTTTCTTCTCCAGATATCCCTTAGCACAATTAATAGCAAACACAACTAACCCTGTTAATTGGCCTCAAAATAACTGATAGCATCAGACGGCTTCAAAATAACTATACTTTCTATCCTTCGCAACAAGTATCTCTTCCCCACAACGGTCCCCAACGCCCGACCCGACCCAAAACAACAGAGTCCACCGATTCTATCATCTTGCTTGAAAAATCCCTGTCTTCACTACTTTGTTACCATGCATTTCAAAAGCCTCGTCCAAATTTGCTTCTTGTTTTTCGCCGCACTTACCACAGCTCTTACCGCTGATGAGGTTCGACAACTTCGCAATGCCAAATTATACATCGAAACTTATCCAAGCGATATAATGTTCTCTACAAAGGAACAGCGACAATACTTCGGTCTTACTTCCGGTCAATCTAATATGGCAGATATTTCACTGATAACAGAGGAAGATGGTGAATTATCAAGAGCAAATGTACTTGACGCAATCTCAACGTTAACTACAGATCAGATTGGTATACCTAGAGTATACGATAGACGGGGGAAGATTCTAGGAAAAATTATTATAAGATTTCCAGCAGAAGGAATAAATGTGTGGCCTAAAGGCGATACCCCACCACCTGACCTGGAATCAACTCATAGGCCAAGGCTCCGTATGAGGTCACGAATCTTTTCAAAATAGAAGGTCGGGGGATTCACTGTTATATCGAGTTAAATGAGCTAAGAATACCGCTGTGGCCTAGGTGAAAACCCAAGATTATCACCTTCATTTACAAGCGGTTATCAGAAATAGATCTTGTAAGGAATTTTTGAATATGGAGTTTTTCATTGCAATTGTTAGATGGCTGTTTACAGGCACTGATCTATACTTGTAACCCTGGGGCGTGGACAGCATCACTGTCACGAAAATTCAATATGCACAATTCGTGACCGTCACGAAAATCCAATTCGCACAATTCGTGACCGTCACGGATATCCGATTTGCATAATTCGTGACCGTCACAAATATCTAACCTGCACATTTTGTGACTGTCACAAAAATCCAACAACCTATAACTATTATTTTAACGGTCTGGCTATTTGAACTACCCCCGTTGAGACTACTAGTAATATAAAACTTATTATTTGACCTATGCCTTCGATATAGGGTACGAATGAGAAGGTTTCTAATTAGCAAGAAATTTTCTGGGGGAGGGGGGGCATATAATATATCCACTGGCATTGATTGTACGTCTTGAGCCGCGAAACAGTATGCTTGAACATAGGCGCTGTGTTTGATCAATACACTTATAGTACACCCCTCGCTTCCCTGAGTCATTCAACAACGAATTGTCAAACTGCATACTACAGCCCGTCTCTTAAAGCGGTCAACAAGTACATATACCAATCAAATAGTCACTTCCTTTGAGATGTCAGGGTATTGGATTGGTGGGTGATATTTGAGAGCTATTTTAATTTCGAAATTGGTACATTAGGAGCCGAATAATAGTATCTTATATGGAGTTTGTGGTGATTTAGCTGTGAACCGACTTTCGCGGAGCAAGGACATCAGTTAGATAATAGATAAGGGATAATTTGGAAAGTTCCGCTTGCGTAATCTTTTGAAATGAACGGCGAGTCTGCTCCCCTTTCCAAATGCCATACCGAATACTATACTCTATACTCTTTGTTTTGCCATTCGAGAGATTACAGGTAGTCTGATATCAGAATCTGACGTAAATGTTGTCCATTTCCATCCTGGAACTGAGCAGTGGCTGTTCTAACCTGAGCTATGTCCTGAGCCCCTGAGCACGCATCCCTTTTCGATTCGGCTAGAATTTTTCCCCATAGAATGTCACATTTAATAATTATAAGTACGTAAAGTACATGTTTAAGAACTCGAAAGCTTGCTTCCAGAGCGGTAAGAGACGAGAATTTGTTGCTAGCTCTAGAAAAAGGCTCTAGCACCAACCCCATCTTGATCAGGTACGTATGGGCTATCGCGAATAATCCTGAATGGACCCCTCTTCTCCTCTTGGTGCCTCTTTTCGCATTCTTTAAAGACGGGAGTCTCTTGGCGAAGAGTCTCATTCCTCTTCTTCTTTCTCTCTGCAACGACATCTTGATGCCTTTTCTTCTCTTCGAAGGCTGCCTCCTCTTCCTGTAGCATCATGGCCATTCCCATTTCTTTTAGCTTTTTCCAGAGCACAGCATCGAGTGCTGCCTCCGCTGAGTGATATAGCGGTCTCCTGAATGGATAGAACTCGAACTTATTTTTAGGCTTGTCAATTCCCAGAATCCAGGACTTGAAGTGGGTTTCAACTTCATACTGAATCGAGTACACAATATAGGGAAAGTCGTGGGCGATTGCTAGCATGTCGCATAAATCAGTGCTCATATTTAGACCCTGGTCAACCACTCCTCGGATGTCGCTACCTTCGCCGCGCAGTATTGGCAAACACATAGGGTCCTTTATAATCTTAATTTCCTGGATGATTTCAGGAGGAACCTCCAATATCTCCATGGAATAATGTTCCCTTCCATGAAAGTCGTATTGGATGGGCCGGGAGAAATCATTGCATGTGATTAATAGGTCTCCTTGTATGCGTGGGGTACGCCACCCAAACTTCTTAGTTAGCGCTTCGGCGATTTCCTGCTCAGCTTTGAAGAATGCTTGCCACGCCATCTCATACCTAGATACCAAGTCAGAATGGTCATTTCGACGTCTACCAGATTTGAGAGCGGCTGTTTAAAGCCCAGTGCATACCTAGTCATGAGCGAATTGGTCTCGGAGGTACCGAACACGAGGTTCTCCAAGTTCTGGCTTGTCGAGTGTCCCAATCTGGCTCCTGGATCTGAGTACCCACCCCAGGAGAAGGCCGAGAGATGAAGCCACTAGTGAAGACGGTCAGCGATTGTCAAGAGATAGGGCGAGCTTGCTTGATTAGCGCACTTCACTGGAGTAGAAGCCTGTCGCAATGCGGGTTGTTTCCCACTCCAACAATCCTGCTATCTGCATTCCAGTTAGCAACCAAGGAGTCGCAATCGTTTACAACGGAAGTCAATATACTGACCCTGGTGGCCGACGTGTTAGCCATCACTGCCCCTTGGGATTGCTCGCCACCGCGTTTGCTAGATGCCGCCGACATCTTACGCGTATCCAAGAGAACATCGATCCAGGCAGTACCTGACTCGAAATGATAGGACTTGTTCAAGCCTCCCACGCTTAGCAACCGCTTTGTCCGTTGTGTTTTACTCCATTCGCGGCCGTCGAAGTTCTGACCTTCGAGTTCAATGGACCGGCGCTGTGCTGGCTTGTTTTTAAGCTTGAGTGCTGTCCGCTCAGCGACTGTTAGCGAGCCCTGCATTTTAACATCGCGCTTGCCAATCGTGTCAATGAGGTTGTCCATGACCGCGTGAGTGTCTGCTGCTACGGGCATGAATTTCCGAACCGAGGATGTGTTTACATTTGGTTGCAAGCTGCTCATATAATTATCCCAATCTTGTTGGTGAATTAAAGTCTCGTACAAGTCGAAAGGGTCTTTTGAAATCTGGAGGAGCAATTAACTGGGGGCCGTATCTTGTAGTTATGTCTGTGTCACGCGCTTACGGGAATAAAATTGGCTGCCCGCTGCTCTTCGTAATATTCGAGCGTACATACTGGTGGTCCGTTCTCTATAGCCTCGCGGTTCACCTCGATTATCATGTTGCAAAAGAAAGTCCTTAAGTTTCCGAATCGGTGCTCAATCATTTCGACATGAGTAGGGAGAGGTTTGATCAAAAGGGGGTGTCTTAGGGGAAATTGTAGGTGACGGACAGGTTTGTAAGGTTTCTTACTACCTGTTCCGAACAGCAATCCGATGAATTTGTTCCAGTTATTAGATCGGCCAGTTGTTAAAGGTTGGACGGAAATCCTATGTAAGTAAACACGGCCATCTTCGCCTCGAGTGGGGATTGTGGTCTGGTGGTCGTCAACCAGCATCTCCCAGCCAGCTAACCCTTCTTCGAAGAAGTTGTCTTCTTCGTTCACCCAGTCCGGGTCAGAATCCCTGCGAGCAATGTCAAATGAGCCCAGTTTTGATCGAACGAAGCCTAATATCTTACTGCTGGGGGGGATTATCCTCTTGCTCGAGGTGATTGTTCTCCTCGTCGAGGTCATTTTTCTCCTCCTCGAGGTAGCTGTTAGGAGTATTGTTGCGATTGATGAAATTCATGAAATTGCTCATAGAAGCATTGTTGTTGGCGATAATCTCCTCCTCAATGCCATTGTTCGTAGGAGGATTTCTGCGAAGGACGAAGCGTGAGCATTAGTCCTGATGACCTTGGAGGCCATTACTGACTAGGAATGAAGTTCTTACTTGGTCTGTGTTTTTGCTAAAAGAGATGGTAGATCCCCATCACGCTGGCCCAATCTGATCATACAGGACAGTGACACATAGCGGTGTCCGTTTGCTCTGGAAGCATCTATGAAGTAGTCTTGGACGTCTAGAGCTTCGAATCGGATATAGCGCGGTTCCCGATTCTCCGCGGCGCGGTCGTAGGGCGCGTAGACATACTCGTTATCAGCGTCCCTTGCGTAGACGGTATTTTCTCCAGGCCCAAAGTGCCAGACGCTCTGCTTTTTCTCCAACAGTTGTCGAGTCCAGACATTTCCGGCGCTACGCGTAGCGTACATTTTTGGTCTGATGGGTATGTAATATATATATCTAGGTCTGTGGAGAGGGTTGAACACAAACAACAACGGCGCGGCAGTGGAAATGCTGGGCAAGAAGCATATCCCCTCTGCAGAAGATATATCGAAGGTATATACTAGGTCAAGTGAGCGATGTTTTGTTTCGACTTGGGCGGTACAGCTGTCAAGCCCCTCGGCAGGCGTCTCGGTCTACAATACTCTAGACGCTACGCTGCTCTACATCCATACAAATAAATAAATGCATAGACCATTGAAATCAATGCAACACACCCCTCTACCCCTCTGCGCCTCTACCCCTCGACGGCCGCGCCGCACCTGAAATGCGGTTGTGGCTGGCTGACCCAAGAGAAACAGGCGGGGCACGGGCTTGCAGGTGGCGTGCTGAGTTGCATGCCAGGCGGGAGTCTGGACGCATTCGGATGAGCCGCACACTGTAAATAGATTAGACTCCTTTCAACCCCCCAACACCACCAAACACCACCGACACCCCGATGCCCCGACTCCTTAACCTCGCAATGGGTTGCCAGAAATGGGGAGCTGAAGAACATTTGCTCGACCGAAGGGGATTTAAGAAGATGAATGCGGAAGGCGCCCCAGCAGCTGCAACACTATCGACATGGGGAGACGCGTCAGTTGTGATTTCAGTCACATCGCGCATACCATATACGGATATCGAACACACCAGTCGCCAAGTCAGGGCATGAGTAGGTCTGGATACATCGGAATCGAGGGCATAGTTGGGTCGAGAATTATCACATGGAGCGACATGTGTGCTTGTGGTTCCTCCCCTACCCCATCTTAGTCTCCCGAAGCAGCTGAATGCTAGAGCGGGATGGAAGCGCCACCGGCTATCACGTGGAGAGAATGGACGATGGAGGAGGAATTGCGTTTCACTAAATCAGAGCAGATCCACGACGACTTCAAGCCGCTATACATGAATACGACGAGCAGCATTTCTCTCTTCCATTTCGTCCGTCAAGCTCTACTTCAACGCACCCACACCAGGCTGAGAGACCAGAGCGTGGCCCTTATTGCTCTGCTCTGTCTCTTTATAGACCATCGAAGCTTTACTCAACATCTTGTCAATTTCCTACCTACGTTGTTAACTATCTCTGCGAGCTAGCGACAAAATCATGGAGAACCTAGCAAAACTCATTGGGCGTAAAGCTGGCCGATTCAAGCGCCGGCGGTCAACGTCCCGCCATGGGGATGATGATGGCCCGCCGCTGAAAACTTTGAAACAAGACCCTCAGCAAACTACAGATTCGATGAAACGAGCCAGGTCGCCATCCCTCGAAGCCGATTCGGATGAGCGTCCATCCAAGAGCCTGAAGCCGGACGGCGACGAGGGCGAGGGACAGAAGCAGCATGTCGACGACGGTTTTGATCTGGGCGGAGCCACCATCACCAACCTCCGGTTCCTCTCCGTCGACGAGTATGGCAACGAGTTCGAATTGACGTTGGCAGTTAAAACAGAGGGCCTTGCGTCTGATATCGGGCTGCCCACTCCCGACCCGACGCCTCTACCCACAGATGGTGACCCATTCGACAAGACCAGGGCGGCGCCAGCGATCATTGGTGCTCCCCATTCTCCCGCTAATTTTGCGTACGTGGGCGACATGCGGCTGTTCGGTCTCATCCCGTCTAAGGTATACGTGTATCAGCACATCAGCGACGACCTGCATCCGTACGACGAGGTCATCAAGATCGCGCATGGTGAGCGCATATCGCTCGGTGCGCTGTGGCCGTCGCTCCAGGGTAGTGACTGGGATATTATTGCCCTCGAAGATCCAATTCTGGGATTCCAGGAGACGGCAGGAGTAGGTGGACCGCTAGGTCGACAGAGCGGTCTCTATTTCGAGACCGATGTCGTCTTCCAGGGCGCGCTACAGCCCGTATCCGACTTCCTGAAGGACTTTTTCCACCAGGAGAAGCCTGCCATACGCATGAGCACATGGCTCAGTCAGGATCGCCGCTACGGGCAGGCGTTCAAGCCGGCTTCCTTTGTGCTCCGCGGCTCGATGCAGCACGTCTCAGTCAACTTGTTGGACATTCTCACGTTTCGCGAGATCGGCATCGAGCTGACCGGGCATCAGATTTACAACATGACGGAGCGGAAGAACAAGTGGAGCTTCGGGTACGGTTTCTTTGGGAAATTGGACCTCAATGTCCCTCGCACGGCTGTGCCGCTCCAGGTCGAATACTACCTCCGTCAGTCGTTCAAGTCGTGGATATTGCAGCTTCGGCTGAAAGATGATGAGTGGAACGACATCTTTGGTGTAAAGGGCCTCAAGGCAAGTCCTTTTAGATCTCGCTTTCTAACTTCATCAGTTATGCTCACCTCCTCCTAGCTCACGGATGTCTTGTTGCAAGCTCGGCTGGACCATGACGGTTCCAAGATCAATAAATTTTCTTTTGGAATCGAGGCAGATCTAGAACTACGAAAGAGCAAATTTGGTATTTGTGGATACTACTCCAAAGGCAAGTCGCACGGCCGTCGAATGGAATCAAAGGGCACTCCGTCTAACGCCCATTGTTGCAGATTTCTACTCCATTGAGGGTTTCCTTGGCGACCTCACCCTGCACGATGTAGGCGAGATCTTCCAAGAACTCGTGGGGATCGAATTAGACCTCTTCTCCTATGACATCGTATTTCGATCGATGTCTATATGCGTGTCATCTGACGGTTTAGAACTGACAGGTGAGGTGACCATCAATGGCCACACATCAACCAGCGGCTCGTTGAAGCTCTCTGGGGATGGTATCGCCGTATACGGCAGCATCGGGGACATCGAGTTCGAGCATGTCCTGATCAGAGAGGCGTCCCTCGATGTGTTCATTGCCAGCAAGCTCGACACGCACTGCGCGCGGGCCTCCAGGGTCAACATCTCCGGTGATGTGTGCGTCCACGGCGTGGAGCTCAAGGCCGCACTGCACACAGAAAAGGCAGACAACGGCGAGATTCGCTGGACGATTTACGGCGAAGTGGAAGGCGACGTCAGTACCAGCAGATTCGCGCCGGAACTGAAAGAGACGTTCCTCGATATCTCCTTAAACCGCCTGGCTCTGATTGCCTCGAACCATAACGCCCCGCTGGGCTTGTACAAAGGAATCAACTATCCCGTCACCAAAGGCTTCCAATTCTGTGCGGCCATCGACAGCATCCCAGAACTAGAGCAGCTCATGCGCGGCAGCGTCCGTGGCATGACCCTACGCGCCGCTTATTCCTCTGGCAAGTTCAAATTAGGGATAATGCTCCCAAGTAAAAGAACCATTTCATTTGGCGAGCATGTATACACCGGACCACTAGAGTTTGAACTTCAGACCGGCACAGACATTAAACTTATTCTGAATGCTTCTCTCAACATCGTATTAGACACACAGCCTGAGCCCCTAAAGCTCGCTATGGGCATTAAGGCAAGTACCATCGGCGCGAGTGCGTACGCGAACATGCTCAATGACTGGGTAAACCCTTGCAACGTCGGCAAGAATATCAAGATAAGCTCCTGTGCGCTAGAATTTGGCATTGTTTATACGACCTTCTTCACTACCGGTATGCCGGGTGAAATTGGCTTGGCCGGGCAGCTTAGCATCGGAAACAAGGAGGCCAAGGTGGCCATGAAGTTGAGTCAAAACCCCAAGGAGCAGCTTTTGGCCGCTAGCGTCACCGACCTGGGAGTCGTTGATCTCGTCAGATTTGCTTCAGCAATTGCGGACCATAAGTTTCCGGAGCCAGATGAATTTCTGCACTTTAATAATGTAGATCTGTACCTATCAACCGGCACCAGCATTGGAACTGTTGAATATCCGCCTGGAGCCTCTCTCAAGGGGGATATGCTCATATTTGGGAAAAAGGCCAAGTTTGATTGCACTATTGGATCCCTTATCAAGATCATGGCTACGATCGAGCAGTTTGAGCTTGGTCCGTTGCGAGTCAAAGGCGCTACCCGTACCGACCCGATAGTTGACATTGAGATCTCCGCAGAGAAACAAAAGGTTCTCATTGACGGAGCCGTAGAATTATGGTCTACATCAGCAGGATTGCATCTTGAAGCAGAAACATACCCCCAACGCAAGTTTGACTTCTGGGTGGACGTATCTGTTTCCGACTGGTTCAAGTTTAAGCTGGAAGCCAAACTTACTGGGGACTTTGACCACAAGGATTTTAGTAAACTCGCAAACGCCGATTTCTCCATCTATGGTCTCATGGAGCAGCATATCCTTGAACACATCGTGGACATGCTCGATAAGCAGATTAATTCGATGCATGAGAACTCTGATTTCGAGGAAACCAAGAAGAGACTCTTGGAAAAGGAGACTCAATTCAATATAACACTCCAGGCAGCTCAGACTAAACTCGAGGAAGCTAAGCAAACATGGCAGAAGAAGCAGGAACTACTCACTGCAGAACTGGAGCGCGCTGAAGCTGAAGCTGCTAATTATCGCAAGGAACTTCAAGTAAAGGTCGAAGAAGCTGAGCGTTCTCTTAAACAGCTCGTTACCAATGCTGCTGCCAAGTTAGAGCTAGTTCGCCATAACGCGTCTGTCGCCATCAACTTGGCAGATTCTGACCTGGCTCATGCCCAGCAAGACGGTGAGGAGAGTATCCGTCGGGCACAAGACGATCTTTATCGGAAGCGTGATGCATTTCAAATTAAGTTTGGAAGCGCTAAATCTGACCTAGAAAATATGCTCCAGAATGTTCAGCAGACCCAAGCTGTAGTTGATTCAATCAAAAAGGACATCAACGACCTCGACTACCGCATTTTCAAAGCTTCATTCTGGGACACACCCACTCTTGTTTCAGAGAGGGTGTCTAAGACTATTAAGCAAGCTCAAGTTAGTGCAGATCTAGAAGCCGCCAAAGCCATCTTTTGCAATGCAGACGCACTCATCCGAGGGACAGAGTATATCACGGTGGAGGCTGCCATTGCCGACGCCATAACGTCCCTCGACGCTGCCACACAAGCCAAAGCCCATGCTATAAAGATTGCTGAAATTACTCTCGTGGATGTCAAAAAGGACCAGGCATTATTGATTGAAAGTGCCACTCAAGCACTATACTCCGCCGAAAATAATTCGAACGAGCTAAGCACGCTCGCCCTTGCCAAGAACGAGCTTATAGCGGGCGAGTCTATGGCCCAATCAATATTCTCTAGCGCAGAGGCAGCAATCAACGACCTTAAGACTGCAGAGTTTCTCGCCGTTGCCACCGCGGAGAAGGCTCTCGCATCTGCCCAAACCAACTCCACCGAAGTCGAACTCGCCCGCCAGGCATGTGCTCGTGTGGAGGAGGACTCGTCCCACTTCGCCGACGACATCGTCGATGTTGGCCTCAATATTGGTAAATGGCTCGCCAGCAACGCTGCGGAGACAATCAACATCACCAAGATTGAGTTTTCTGGATCGGTCTCTAGCTTGGTAGCCGATGGCCCACCTCTGATCGTCAATATTCAGGGCAAGTTGCTAGGTGAAGACATCGATATTCAGATCAACTGGCAGCCCCACTTCAATCTGGTCAAATTTATCAAGGCCATCTTCGATGAGCTATGGGAAATAATCAAGAATGCTACAGGCAAGTTCTTAGAGGAAATTGGTGCGAAGCTTGTTGAGATTGCCGAGGACATTGAAGAGGGAGTAGAGAAGGCTGCTGAAGTTATCGCGGAGAGCGCGGAACAGGTTGCAGATGCCATTGAGGATGCAGCCCGTGAGATTGGTCACGCTGCAGAAGATGTTGCCCACGATATCGATAATACAGTCAGCGAAATGGGCAATGATATCGAGAATGCGGTGGATAAGTTTGAAAATGATGTTGGAAATGCGGTTGACGACGCTGTCAACGACATTGGGAATTCAGTGGATGATGTTGGAAACGCGGTGAATGACTTCGGAAACAATGTTGGAAATGCGGTGGATGATTTTGAAAATGACGTCGGAAACGCGGTTAATGATTTTGGGAACGCAATTAGTGATACTTTTAGCTTCTGGTAGGAATACATGTACTGAGAATAGCTTGAAATATACGTCGCCTCCGGTAAAATCTGCAGGCAGACGGAACCTGTGCGACTTAAGATCTCTATCCTTACATAGTATCTCGGAAGTGTTGGCAACTTTTATGGGAGGCCTCTCATCACTCTCGTTCTCTAAAATTGATAAAGGATATTTCGGTTCCCTAAGTTTGCTCGCGAATGAGCTGACAGCCACGATATACATTATTGTATACTTACCCCTAAGAATACAAGATAAAAGCACGAGAATACCTTATTCCTTCCTTCTCGCTCTTAGCAAGTTGGTTAGTCATTTCTCACTATCGGCTCGTAAGTCAAATCGTACTCTATTGGTTAGACAAAAGGTCCCTCGGCTCGAGAAGCCGGTTTTCACACGCATACCCCTCAGGATCAATGTTTTTACTCGCCCGACCCCTAACCGAATCCCTCAGGCGTGGTTACACAAGCATGGTTTTTAAAGTCGGGACGTGGCACAGCAAACGGTTTTCTTCTTTGAGACTCTCCCCGAAGCGGGGTAAGAATTGTCCCAAGCCACACACTAAGCCTTTACAAAACACAGACCTTACAACCCCTACAACAATCACCAACAAAGTCGTATCAGCACCTGCAGCTTCAACTTTTTATAGACGCAAGCAGGATGGCGAGCTCGTAAAATCGAGTCAGCGGCGCTGGGCTCGCAGCTAGTGTCGGTGGTTAATATATCCGTAATATGCATGTCCACTTCTCAATACATAAACTCAGGCACCGCTCTCTCATTCTCGACAAGAGCTTCTCTCACTCCCAAGACCTGTCACAGCTTATTAAGCACGTGCTTTTTTGCTTTATAGCAGCCTTTCCATACCATCAGGAACTACGTATAATAGTATTCTCTCAATTATGAGGCTCTCCATTGCTCTCTTAAGCAAATTGCTGGTCGCCACTACCATATTTGCTGCTCCGTCTCGTTTCGTTGACTCTGGTCATCCTATCCCAGTCCCTGCCAACAGCCTCGCGAGCAAACGACGCGTCAAGCACACTCTTAATAAACGACAAGGATTAAATGAAGTGTAAGTATGAAGTGAAAACATTTCTGATAAATTTGTATCTTAGTGGGTGATACAGATAAGGTATTGATTATTAGATAGTTCCGCCGGCTGGGCCGGTGCTGCAATTACACCGCCCCCTTCAGGCTTAACCTTCTATGCAGCATTGGGGACATTCGTAGTCCCATTGCCAAGTCCATCTGTCAGTGGGCCGGGAACGTGGGGCGGTACGTCTTCAACTCTTCTAAGTAAAACCCTTTTGCAAAGTTGTCTTACGAGTTATAAGCGACTTGTACTAGTAAAAAAGACTAACTCTGGATTGTTGTTGTTGATGTATAGGAGGTGCGTGGGTTGGTCTTAAAGATAGTGCAGCAATAGTCCAGGCGGGTGCGTGTTGGATGCTAACTGTTGACGACTCTGGATCCTACACCTATACATGGGCTCTCTGGTATGAGTGGTATCCTGCCCCTACAGTATACCTCGACATGGCTGTTGGACCTGGAGATGTTATCGACGTGTGGTGTGAGGTCACTTCAACGACTACGGCATTTTGCATAATAAATAACATAAGTACTGGTGTTGAGAATGTCTACGAATTTTCTGCGCCCTCCTCTGCCAGCGCCATCACCCCTAACGAAGCAGATTGGATAATGGAGGGCCATGATACACTTGCAAACTTTGGAGAAATCACCTTCACAAACTGTTTCGCCGTTGCTGGGATGAGTAAGTTAAAGGAGAAATCTTTTTCTATTCTAGATTGTTTTGTGACTTTTCCGTAGGAGAATGTCTCAATTGTCCTACAACAATCTCTATAAAGTATTTACTAAGTCATCCGATACCTTAGATTTTGAAGCTATTGAAGACGTATATCCAAACGCTACTTCGGCGGATCACACAAATATAGCTGTAAATACTAGCACAATCCTAGCACTTACCACGGTCAATTTCCCAGCAGGTTCAAATCAGGCAATAGAGATCAACTATATTGGACCACCACTCTAGGAGAACTAAGCATACTTACACAAAGTGTCCATTTTTTCTCTTCTTTGGATGTTTATAGACTAATCAACGTACTTAGATCGGTAGTAGAATTTGTCAAGGTTTAGGTAGTTTGTGAACGAGATTTGAAAAAGGAAAGAAATGTGAACGTAATGACAGTTTTAAATGTACTCGAGGGCTTTTTATTTCCTTCCCCCCTATTCAGCAAGTCCTTATGCTACTACTTCATGCCTGAGAAGTGCGTACATATTTCTTAGGAAGTGAGAATTGGGATTATCAATTGCTAAGATAGTTAACATGAAGTCCTAAGATCTTAAGTGTCACAGCTCGCGTGCCGATTTAGGATAAAACCCAAAGGATGTCGCGTAGAATTTAAAGAAGCAACCAAAAGGGCTCTAGTAAAAGAAGCCTTGGAAGTTTCTAGGCGCCTTCCATCCTGTATATAAGCTTCAATTCACCCTCCCTTGTGGAGGACGAGACACTGCAAATATAATAATTTCTACAATAAGCCCCTACCGTGAAGCTTTTGAGCACGCTTTGGTAAATATTGGCATGGTTCAGCATCTTGACAGATCCATGTTCTGGAAACGGAATAGAAAGTGGGAGAATGCACTAAAACGATTGTGCTTTCATAGATGAACGTGTTGCGAAAGCTCTAGCGGAAGCGGGTATAATATATTTCACATTAGATAAAGTGTTGTTTTGTTCTTTTATGTATATGGCAAAACTGTTAAACCCTCTTGAACTTTATTATTAAATACTTCATTTCTTTATTTCTGGTTAAAAAAGTACGGGGGTTCTTTGTATCTACTTTACATTACTTTGTACGGTATTTATAAGTGCGACAAAGTTATGTGCAGAGATACTTGCCGGCCCGGAAGAGCTCACTTACGACCCCATCAAGAGTAGCCAGTACCCACCATATGTACTTAAAGAAGGTAAGAATAGGTCCCTATCTCAATACAAAGCAATTCATGATTCCTAACACTTGCAAGTTCTCACCCTGTTTTTAGCCGGTTCACGAATTTGTACAACGATCCCCTTAACAGAAAGTCCCGATGGCCTCTTTCCCGTTTACATTCCCGAAGGCCAAGTCATTGTCTTTGATATCTGTGTCTTGCATCGCGATAAAGGATCATGGGGTTCTGCAGGCAACGAATTCAGATCGTGGAGATGGGAGAATGCACGGCGTACTTGGGAGTATATACCGTTTTATAGTGGCCTAAAGGTGTATTTTGCACAGTAGCTCGTGCCGGTAAAAGTTGGGTACGTTATTACAAGACTTTTGAGAGTTTAAAGCGATCGAGAGTAGGGATCTGGGACGTTGGTAAAGGGACTCAAGTTCAGTTTGAGGAACAGGAATGGGGCCAAGGTTATGATGGAACCTGCCAAAGAGAGAGGCGAGTGTTGTTGGGAGCACACAGACTGATACTGGTAAGAAAATTACACACGGTGTTGTGAAAGGACCATTCGGATATGAATAAGCACCGCCGCATCAATTGATTTGTTGGCGATTTTGGGCGGAAGTCGTTAGATACGACAAACATTCTCTAATTGTTGACCTGAATCATTGGAGTTTAATTAAAAGAACTGGAACCAGCCCGTCCAACTTCTTAAGAGGCGATTTGATAAAGAGAAATGATGAATTTATCTGAACTGTCAGTTTGGCAATATTTCATTCATAGTCAAATTGCAAATATCCAACATATTCTATCCTCTATTCTATCATTATAACATGCATACATACATTATCATATACACCCATCCATCACATTAAGAACAAACTATCCCTCACCCCGCTCCATCATCCCCAAAACTCTCAATTTGATCTCCTGACACGCAACACTCGTCTCATTTCTCATAATAGAATCACACTCCACCCACATCAAATTCTCCCACATCTTGCGTTCGAGCCATTGTTCTCCCTTTCGGAACTTTACATTCTGGCTCGGCAGCGGGTGGAAGAAGACGAGGTCCCAGTCCCCGTATAGTTCGTTGTTCATGTCGACTTTGGGCGCGTGCATCTGTTCGTACATTTATCAGTACCACCCTCAAAGAGTTTTAAAATAATGGTGATGAAGAGAAAACGTGGGCTGGGAAAAACAGGGACAGCATACATGCATAAAAAACACCTCCTCGTTATCCCCTGGATTAAACTGCCCCATAGCCCCATTGAAGATTCCGGTCTGGGGATTCCACAAACTGCCATCCGTTCTCTTCGCCGTAATAAGTTCAATCCCGCGTTCCACGACGTGGAAATCGCGATGATAGGCTGCGGACCCGAGCCAGAATGTATCTTTGTCGCCGGCGCCCATGCTGTCCATGTTTATGAGTTTGTAAAAGAAGGGAGGGCCGAACCAGTTGTAGTAGGTGCTGAGGACGAGGGGCTCGAATTGGAGACGTTTGTTCTGCGGGACGTTAGTTTGGGCTTGTGGAAGAATGGGGAAGGGAAAATACGATTAGGAGTTGGCCGCTTTCGGTGGTGCGGTTCATACTGTAGTCGAATTCGTAGGCGTCGTGGAGGACCTTGGAGACGGAGTTACTCCAGAAATCCTATTTAACATTCACCGTCAATATACAATTCTGCCATATCGGGATTTGGAAGATTGGGAGAAGCTTACAGGCCATTGAATCGAACCACCCCTGGCCTCCTTCGAATCAAACAGCATCTCCGGATCTATAACCGGTATACTATCCGCATCACACAGTACCACCTCCTCGAAACTTGAAAACAACAGCGCCAACGCCTTGACCTTAAAAATGGATGATAAATCCCAGTCACTCCATTCCGGAGACATGTAATCCACCACCGTATGTACTGAAATCGCGATCTTGAGATCTGCGCGCATTTGGTTTACGAGCGGCAGTGTGCGGTCGTATTCGGCGCGGTCTTTGGTCCAGACTTCGATTGGGAGGGTGCTGTCGAGGGACCGTAGCATTAGGACTACGTTTGGCCAGACGCGTGCGAGGAATGCAGCGCCCGCTGAGATTACGATGCCCCGCCCGGAGTAGCCCTTTTTGACAGCATTCCATGTTGGGATGGCTTTCTGGAGCGC
>Ga0182030_10007073_pt1 | contig 23517 bp, 20 predicted proteins | sample 812S3MmetaG_FD_121299 | JGI IMG/M metagenome (GOLD analysis project Ga0182030, IMG submission 121299) | Permafrost microbial communities from Stordalen Mire, Sweden - 812S3M metaG (Illumina Assembly) | ecosystem: Environmental > Terrestrial > Soil > Wetlands > Permafrost | place: Sweden...
ACGAAGTGATCGGCGAGTCGCGTACCACCATCAGCGAATTCGCCCCGCGCTTCTACACATTGCAGATTCCTACCGATAAGATCCGCGATCTCATCGGACCTGGTGGCAAAGTGATTCGCGGCATCGTCGAAGCCACCGGCGTCAAGATCGACGTCGAAGACAGCGGCAAGGTCAATGTTTCATCGAGCGATCAGGCGGCGGCTGCCAGGGCGCTGCAAATGATCGGCGACATCACCGCGACCGCCGAAGTAGGGAAGACGTATCTCGGCAAAGTCACGCGGCTGGCGGACTTCGGCGCATTCGTCGAGATTCTGCCGGGCACCGACGGGCTGCTGCACATCAGTGAAGTCGCCGAGCACCGCATCAACGATGTTCGCGATGAGCTGAAAGAAGGCGACCAGGTGCTGGTGAAGGTGCTGGCGGTCGATGGCAATCGCATTAAGCTGTCGCGTAAAGCCATCCTGAAGGAACAACGCGCCAAGATGGGCGGTGGGGAAGCCGCTCCTGAAGGTGCTCCTGAAGGTGTCGCAGCGGGCGGCGGAGTAACGTTCGAAGGCGGGCACGAGCGTGCCGATGAGCCCAGCTCCGAGCCGAACTTTAATCGCGATGGCGAGCGGCGGGAGCCTTCCGGCCCGCGGCGTGACGGCGGTCATCACGGTGGACGCGGCGGGCGCCCGGGTGGGGGCCGCGGAGGACGTCCCGGTGGCGGCCGCGGCGGACCACGACGCTAGGCGAGTTTCCATTGCATAACAAACGGGAGGGCAGACATGCCCTCCTTTTATTTTGCAGCGACTGGAACGTTTGCCCATGCCGCGATCGCGAAGCGGCCCCTAACTGGAGGGTCCCACGGTTCGATCCTGCCACTCCTCGTGCCATGCCATCTGGATGGCTTCCAGTTTGGCTTCGTTCGACGCTTGTGGATCGTCGACGAAGACCGGCAGTTCGGTGACATAACGGTGCAAGTCGGTGAAGCGCACCTCCAGCGGATTTTGCTGGGGGAACCTGTCGGTTAGAGCGATCGCAATGTTGTGGGCGTCATTCCATCTCAATTCAGCAGCCATAGATCTCCTCATCCTCGCAGCAGAATGATATTGGTGATCGATGAAATTGTCATCACGAGCGGATCTTTGGTCCGCCAGGAACTTGCTTAACCTCAGAAGCAGGGTTTCTCGAGTCAATCAGGCACTCGTCACAAAGACTGTCAATCCCGTCTAATGGCTGCCTTCCGAGACATAGTTTCGGTTCCACGCCGGAATCTCGACGACCAATTCGCCGGGTTTCTGAATCACGGCTTGACAGCCCAGCCGTGAGTTGAGTTGGAGATCAGCGGCCATGTCGAGGCGGTCCGCTTCCTCGTCGTCCATCTCGCTAAGCAGTTCGTTGCCCTTCTTGACGACGACGTGGCACGTGGTGCAGGCGCAGTTGCCGCCGCAAGCATGCTCCAGATGCAGGCCAAAGTTTAGTGCTATGTCGAGAATCGATCCGGGTTTACCGTGGTCCTGATACCGCAGCTTGCCGTGCTCAAACTCGAACGTCTTTCTGTCCGGCAGAAACGTCACGCGGACCATGTTCGGCGGAGTGGCTTCCGCCATTGCGGTGACACCGCCATTTTGAATTTCTTCATCAGGCATACTATTGACCAGCCACTACTCAATCTCGGCCTGCGCGATGGGATGTGGCGCTGCCGGTCCTTCGCCCACGTCGGCAGTGTCCATCGTCTTGCCCTTCAGCGCGGCGCCCACCGCAGAATCCATCATCAACTCGGCCAGGCGCATGGTTCCCTGATTCAATGCATCGATGGCGGTGCGGATCGCGCGGTAGTCGTCTTCCTTCATCACGGCCCGCAACGCCGTTTCCAGCTTGTCGATGCTCACGCGCTCCTGCGACGACAACCGTTCCCAAACTGGATTGCCACGGCCTTTTTCCAGCGCGCCCAACATGATCTCGGCCTCGTTGCGCGCCTCAATCACCTGCCGCTGCCGGAAGTCGTCTTCGGCGTTATCGAACGAGTCGAGGATCATGTTCTCGACCTGCTCGTCGGTGAGACCGTAGCTGGGTTGCACCTCGATCTCGGCTTCCTTGCCGCTGCGCAGTTCGCGCGCCGACACATGCATGATCCCATTGGCGTCGATGAGGAACTTCACTTCGATACGCGGCAGCCCTGCCGGCATCGGCGGAATGCCCTTCAGATCGAAACGCGCCAGCGAGCGGCAATCCTTGGCCAACTCGCGCTCTCCCTGCAGAACATGAATGGCGACGTTCGTCTGGCCTTCGACACCGGTGGTGAAGTGCTCCGTGGCCGACGCGGGGATGGTCGAGTTGCGATGGATGATCTTGGCGACCACTCCGCCCAGGGCTTCAATACCAAGCGAGAGCGGCGTTACGTCGAGCAGTAACATCTCCTTGGTCGCTTCCGAGCGACCGGCAAGGATGTTCGCCTGCACCGCTGCGCCCAAGGCGACTACTTCGTCGGGATTCAAATCACAGTGCGGCTTGCGCTGGAAGAGTTCTTCAACCAACTGGCGGACGCGGGGAATCCGGGTTGATCCTCCAACCAGCACGGCCTCGTCGATCTGATTCGGCGTCAGTCCGGCATCCTTCATGGCCTGTCGAACCGGGCCAACCGTGCGATCAATGACCGGCTGAATCAGTTGTTCGAACTGTGCCCGCGTGATCTCGCGTTGATAATGCTTGCCGCCGGGAAGCGCAATCTCAAGCGTCGTATTGTCTTTTGACGATAATGCAATCTTTGCGTCGATAACGGCTTGTCGAATCGTTTGCACGACCTCAGCGTTGCGCCGGACATCGATGCCGAGATCGCCTTGAATGTCGTGGAGCGCAATCGTGACCAGCAGGTTGTCGATGTCGTCGCCGCCGAGGTGGGTATCGCCGTTGGTTGCGATGACCTCGAAGATGCCTTCGTGCAGCTTGAGAATCGAGATATCGAAAGTGCCGCCTCCCAGGTCGTAAACCGCAACCGTCGCGGTCTCCTTCTTGTCGAGGCCATAGGCCAGCGCTGCCGCCGTAGGCTCATTCACCAGGCGCAAAACGTCGAGTCCGGCGATGCGGCCGGCGTCTTTCGTTGCTTGCCGCTGCGCGTCGTTGAAGTACGCCGGAACGGTGACCACGGCTTGCGTGACCGGCGCGGAAAAATAGCGCTCGGCATTGCGCTTGAGCTGACGCAGGATGAACGCGGAAATTTCCGGCGGCGTGAAAGTCTTATCACCCAGCTTGATGCGAAGAACTTCTCCCGGCGCGAGGTCATCGGCGAGGCGGAAAGGGAAGAGCTTCAACTCGTCCCGGATATCTTCGACGCCGCGTCCCATCAGCCGCTTGACGCTGTAGACGGCGTGGTCGGCGGTCTCGATCAGATACTTTTGCGCGGGATTGCCGACAACGATCTGGCCGTTCTCGTCCAGGGCCACGACGGAAGGCACAAGATTGGAACCGTCCCCGCCCGGGATGACAACCGGACGGTCGCCCGCCATGTAGGCCACCAGCGAGTTCGTGGTGCCTAGGTCGATGCCGACGATGCGTTCGGTGCTCATTCGCTAATCGCTTGCCTGGAGAATTCGTCGCTTTTCGCTTTTCGCCAGAGGGCTGTTGATGTGATTTGGCGAAGAGCGAACAGCAAAGAGCAAGAAGCGGCTACTCCAGCACTTCCTCAATATCGCGCAGTAGATTGCGCACGTAATTGCGGCGGTTCAGAATGTCCAGCATCTTAGCGCGCACTGCCGCGCGATCTTCTTCCAGAATATTGCCGCCTTGCGCCGACTGCTCCACCAGCGCATCCCACGCGTTCCAGGCAGTATGCAGCTCGTCCATCATACTGTCGTACTTCACTTGCAGGTGTTTCCTGGTGTCTTGCAATTCAAGCTCAAGACTGCGGTCCGGCTCGCCCATCTTCTTGTTCATGCGAGCTTCTTCCAGCTGCATGTTCAGCTCGAAGACTTGCTCCAGCAGATCCGGCGGGACCACCTGTTTCTTCGCCTTACCGGTGCGTCGCGCCTCTTCGGTTGCGGCCGTCGACTGCTCTTCCAGGTGCATGCCCTGCAAGCGCAGCAGATACTCGGTGCGCGAGATCGGATCTTTCAAGGTGCGATAGGCGTCGTTGAGCTGGGAGCTCTGCTCCAGGCTCCACTGCTGTTCCTGGGAGCTGCTGCTCGCATTGATGTCGGGATGGAGATGCCGGCTCAGCAGATAAAATTCGCGCTCCAGCGTGGCCGTGTCCAGGTTGAGCTTGTAGGGCAGTCCAAAAAAGGCGAAGTAGTCGACCGGTCCCGGAGGCTGCACCTTGCCGCATTGCTGGCAGAAATGTGCCGCGCGCATAGCGCCACAGGACCAGCAACCGACCTTCGTGGGCTTGCTCGGGCCTGCGATCAGGATGCCGGCGGAGTAATCGTGATTGGTTTGGGGCATTCTTTTTTCACCACAGAGACACAGAGGTACAGAGGATATCGAGATCGAGGTGTCTCTGTGTCCCTGTGCCTCATCACGAGAACGAAGTGCCGCAGCCGCACGACTTCGTCGCATTCGGGTTGTTGAAAACGAAGCCTTGGCGCATGAGCGTCTCTTCGTAGTCGAGCACCATGCCGTTCAGGTAGATGAACGACTTGGGGTCGACGAAGATGCGGACGTCACCGTACTGAAAGATGCGGTCACGTTCACGGGGCTGCGTGTCAAACTGCACTTTGTAGCTTAATCCGGAGCAGCCGCCGCCCTGTACACCCAGGCGCAGACCACCTTCGGTTGGCGAGATGTTTTCTTTCGCCATCGCCGAGCGGATGTGCGCCAGCGCCTTCTCCGTTATCTCGATGCCCTTTGACGCCTGTGTGGGCGTCCCGGCTGCGTTTTCAATGCTGACAGTGCCCATAATCTCCCTTGGCGCGACGCGCACGTCCTCGCCTGCCGTTTACGTCCGCTGTTCTACTGCGGCGTCTTTCAGCGGTGCTTCGCTCTGGGTCGCGTTTTTCTTCTTCCAGTCGCCGATGGCGGCGCGAATCGCATCTTCGGCCAGCACCGAGCAGTGGATCTTCACCGGAGGCAGCGCCAGCTCCTTTACGATATCTGTGTTCCTGATGGCCAGCGCTTCGTCAACGCTCTTGCCTTTGACCCACTCCGTGGCCAACGATGACGACGCGATTGCCGAGCCGCAGCCAAATGTCTTGAACTTCGCGTCCTCGATGATGTTGGTCTCGGGATTCACCTTGATCTGCAGCTTCATCACATCGCCGCACTCTGGCGCGCCCACCAGGCCTGTGCCCACTTCGGGGCTGCTCTTGTCAAGCGAACCCACGTTGCGGGGGTTGGTGTAGTGGTCGAGGACTTTGTCGCTATATGCCATGCTGTTCTCCTAAATCCTACCGCCGGTTGAAGCCGGCTCAAGTCAACAAATCGAGCGTGTACGGCGCACCTGAAGGTGCGCCCCTTCAAAATCAATGGGTCGGCTCGGCCGCCCACTGGACCTTCTTGAGGTCGATGCCTTCTTTGGCCATCTCGTACAACGGCGACAGCTCGCGCAGACGCTTCACCGTTTCCACCACGCGCTTCGCCACGTAATCCACTTCCGCTTCCGTGTTGAAACGTCCGATGCCGAAGCGAATGGAGCTGTGCGCCAAATCGTCGCCCGCGCCCAGCGCCTTCAAGACGTAGGAAGGCTCCAGCGTCGCCGAGGTGCAGGCCGAACCGCTGGATACTGCAACGTCGTTGATGCCCATCAGCAGCGATTCGCCTTCCACGTAAGCGAAGCTGATGTTCATATTGCCGGGCAGCCGATGCTCCATGGATCCGTTGACGTAGCACTCGTCAAGCTGTCCCAGAATCGCGTCCTTCAGGCGGTCGCGCAGGGCCGTGAGTCTCGTTGCTTCTTCCGCCATCTCTTCGCCAGCCAGAGCACACGCCTTACCCAGACCTACGATGCCGGTTACGTTCAGCGTGCCGGAGCGCATGCCGCGCTCGTGTCCGCCGCCATCGATCTGCGCCACCAACTGCACCCGGGGATTCTTGCGCCGCACGTACAGCCCACCGACACCCTTGGGACCGTAAAACTTGTGCGCCGAAATCGACGCCAGATCGACGTTGTCTTCAATCACGTTGAACGGAACCTTGCCGATGGCCTGCACCGCGTCGGTGTGGAACAGCACGCCGCGTTCGTGGCACAGAGCGCCAATCTCGCGAATGGGCTGAAGCACTCCGATCTCGTTGTTCGCGGCCATGATGGTAACCAGGATGGTCTTGTCGTCCATGGCGCGCTTCAAGTCGTCGAGATCGATGCGGCCGTCCTTCTGCACAGGGAGATACGTGACGCGGAAGCCACATTTTTCCAGGCGCTTACAACTGTCGAGCACGGCCTTGTGCTCGGTCGTCTGGGTGATGATGTGATTGCCCTTTTCCTTGTACATCTCGGCGACGCCCTTGATGGCAAGGTTGTCGCTCTCGGTAGCGCCCGAGGTGAAGATAATCTCCTTAGAAGTTGCGCCAATCAGCTTCGCGATCTGCTGGCGCGCCTGCTCGACTGCCTGTTCAGCTACCCAGCCGAACTCGTGATTGCGGCTGGCAGCGTTACCAAACTTCTCGCAGAAGTAAGGCAACATTTCCTGCAACACCCGTGGATCGGTGGGCGTGGTGGCGTGGTTGTCCATGTAGATGGGCAGCTTCACGTCCCCGCCAAGGTTGGACGCAGTCACATTTGTAATCATGATTTCAGCCATCTTCCTATGTACTGATTGTACTCTCGCTAACCGTAGTGGAATGAATCCCACGAGAGTGGGAAGGGGCGCGAGCGGGCGCAGGGAGCAGCTCTGAAGGCTCGCTCTACCAGACTACGCCTGCGAATGTGTGGTGATGGTCTCCAGTCCGTGGGCGTCGGGGCCCGTCTCCCTCTGACGCAACAAGAGCGCGAAGAGCAATGCCAGAAAGCCCAGAATCGAGAAGATCCACATTCCCAGCGCATAACCGTGGAAATTGGTAGGCCCAGCGTGGCTTATGTCGTTAGCCTTTCCGATAGCGAGGTTGAAGATGAAGAAACCGATCTGCTGCAACAAGCTCATCAGCGCGTAGGCGGTGCCAAGCCGCCTCTCATCCACGATATAGGCAACGGAAGGCCACATCACGGCCGGAATTAGGGAGAAAGCAATCCCCATCAGCGACACCGGTACCAGCAGGGAGATGCGGCTGTAGGCGATCATGAGGTAAACCGGCATCATCAGGAACGATCCAACGACCATGAGGGTGGCGCGCTTGCCGATGCGGTCGGCCAGCAGGCCGAAGAGCGGCGTCGCGATCATGGCAGAAAACGGAAGCAGACTGTTCAGCCAGCCCGCCTGTTGCTGGGCCGAAGCGAAGGCAGCCGTCGAGCTGGCAGCCGCACCCATCTGGGACAGGAATTTGCTGGTAAAGAGATCGATGGCAAACGTACGGAATGGAAAAATTCCGGAGTAGAACGTGAAACACAGTGCCACCACGTACCAATACGAAGGATTGAATTTCAGTCCTTCGCGGAAGCTCAACTTGTCCGGCTCGCTCGACTTTCCGAGGTGGTAGCGGGTCTCGGCATAGGTTTCCTGCGCCCAGTAAACCAGGGCTCCGATCACGGCCGACGAGCCGACAACCACGGCGAGTACCAGCGGGCGATGCCAGCTCGGCTGGGCATTGACTCCGTTGGGGAAGAACGCGAACTTGGCCCAGGTCGGCGAGTTGTCGGCTGCGATGGACGCTATGCGGGCAATCGTGAGATTGATGCCGAAAGCGAAGCTCAGTTCCTTGCCCTTGAACCATCGCGCCAGGGCAGTCGTCACGGCTACGATCTGCGATTCAGCGCCGAGTCCAACGACGGCACGGCCGGCCACCATTAGATAGAAGTTGCCACTCAGCGACGTCAGCAAAGCGCCCAAGAGAATGAGAACGGAAAAGAATAGGAGGGATTTCTTGATGCCGAAGCGATCAATGAGGATGCCACCGATCAACAGCGTTGCCACCGCCGCCACGCTGTAGCTGGCATTCAACCAGCCGAACATGGAAGCAGAGAAATTCAACTGCTGGAGAAATATCCGCTCCAACGGGTTAATGCTGTCGTAAATGTAATAGTTGCCGAACATGGCCACGCTGACAAAAACCAGCACCTGCCAGCGGTACATTTTGCTGGGCTGAGGGCGGGCATCGACCAGCGGTGGCGTAATGGACATTCAGCGGCCTCGATTGGACTGAATCAGCAAAGATATCAGAAAGCACTGAAAAGGCGCTTCCCAACGGCCCGATAAGTTGGACTGTCGAATCCCCCGTTCCCTGGAGTTTCGCGGCGGGCATGAGGGACATATATAGTGATAGCGATAACGACGCGCAGACGGACTCTCCGCTTCTAAGCGATGCTCACACGCGACCAGGCCGCCGACATCTTCGACAAACTCCGCAAGCACTCGATCGCGGACGAGATTGAGTTGCTTATCTCAGGCAGCCGCAGCGCGCTCACGCGCTTCGCCAACAATACGATTCACCAGAACGTTGCTGAAGAGAGTCACCAGATTTCGGTTCGGGTTTCCTTCGGCGGCCGAACCGCCCGCGCTACTACCAACAAGGCTAATGACGACAGCCTGCGGCGTGTGGTGCAATCTGCCGAGGCGCTGGCCAGGGTGCAGCAACCTGATGCCGACTTGCTGCCGATGCCCTCGCCGGAGGAAGTGAAGCAGAACGCGGCAGAGTCGGGCGCTACAACCGTGCAGCGCTACTTTGAAAGCACCGCGCGTATCACGCCGGATGGCCGTGCCAATGCCGTAGCCAGGATGGTCAACGTCGCCACTGGAAACGGTCTGACTACGGCGGGCATTTTTTCTACCGCGGAACTCGTTGAGGGCGTTTTCAATTCCCGCGGCGTAACCGACTGGCACGAGCAGACGCTGGCGGAGGTTTCGGTCACCATGCTGGGTGACACCTCGTCAGGCTGGCAGAAGGCGAACTCGCCCGACGCGGCACAACTGAATCCCGCCCGGATGGCCGAAATCGCCGCCCAGAAAGCCGTCGCGTCGGAGAATCCGCGCGACCTTCCGCCCGGCAAGTACACCGTGATCCTGGAGCCTGCTGCCGTGCTCGATGCCGTCGGCTTCATGTTCTGGGACTTCGGCGGCGCAGCCCTGCTGGAGCAGCGCTCGTTTTTGAACGATCGTATCGGAAAACAGCTTTTTGGCGAGAACATCACCGTTTGGGACGATGTGTATCATCCTTTGCAGACGGGTGTCCCTTTTGACGGCGAAGGGATGAAGCGGCACCGCATCAAGCTGATCGACAATGGCATCGTGAAGGAAGTTACTTTCGCGCGCTCCAACGCGCGTCGAATGCAAGAGTCCGAGATGGCCAGTTGGGTGGGACCGGTTACTCCGACCGGGCACGGCTTCGCATTGCCGAACGAGATGGGCGAGGCGCCAATGAATATCGTGTTCAGCGGTGCTGAGCCAGGTCGCGCTCAAACCGTCGATCAGATGATCGCCTCTACTGAGCGAGGAATCCTGGTGACTCGCCTGTGGTACATCCGGGAGGTTGACCCCTACGAGAAGATCCTCACCGGAATGACCCGCGATGGGACATTTCTGGTTGAGGATGGAAGACTCCAGTGCGGTATCCGCAACTTTCGCTTCAATGAAAGCCTGATTCACATGCTGCAGAACGTGGAGGCCATGGGCTTGCCGGTGCGGGCCAGCGGCGAGGAGTCGATGGACATGGTCGTCCCAGCAATGAAGGTTCGAGCCTTCAACTTCACGGAAACTACGAAGTTCTAACGGTACAATCCGTTCCGCGCACAGTTCGAGATCCGGCGGAAGATTGAGCCCCGGTTCCTATCGGGTGATCAAAATCTTCGGGCATTCCTTTGACCCAACGTTCGTAATTTCCGAATTCGATACCCGGAATTAGCAAGGTAACCAGTGCCGTTAGGTTACTTTGGTAACAAGCGGCTGGAGCGCCACCGGAGTATCCTGTTTGGGTCACCGCCATGTTCGCCACTCGCCAGTCTGACTTGCGCAACTCGATCCGGTTCCCGCTTCACCTTCGAGTTACGCTGAAAACTGCGGCCGGAGAGTACCGCGCCGAGACCACCGATATATCCGCTGGCGGCATTTCGTTCGCAATCGACAACCCGATTGAAGTGGGTTCGCATGTCGAGTTCGCAATTGAAATGCCGTCGGAAGTGTCCGGTGGCCGTCATGTCGTGAGTGTGATGTGCGTCGGGCGGGTGGTGCGTTGCAGGGAAGAAGTCTCAGGACAGACTATTGCGGTAGTGATCGATGGTTACCACTTCAAACGGCTCTAAGGGCGGAAACCAGCGCGGGCGCTCCAAGGCGAAGGGCACGCATGCGACGCGTGAGGCGCCCGCGGACGTGTCTGCGCGAGCTGGCCTGCCTCCGCTGCGAATCATCCTCGCCGATTCGGAGGCCATCTTTCGCGTGGGAATGAGCCGGATCTTCGCACAGTGGGAAGATCTGGAAGTGGTGGCGCAGACCGAGACGTTACCGCAGACTCTGCAAGCGGTGGCCACAACGGCTGCTGATGTAATTCTCTTCGAGGTGGGGCTTGCACCCAGTCCAGCTGACGCCGTAAGCGACATAGCGGCGCGCGCTTTGCCGGGAGCGAACCTCGTAGTGGTTACGCAGCGCGCCGGCGAGCAGGAAACCGTGGACTACCTTCGCCGCGGCGTGCGCGGAATTTTGGCGCGCGCCGTTTCCCCTGAGCTGCTGGTTCGATGCGTGCGCAAGGTCGCGGCCGGCGAAACCTGGCTCGACAAACAGGGGGTCAATTGGGTCATCGAGGCCTATCGGGCGCAGGCGTTGCAGGGGACTGCACCGCAGCAACAGCTTCGTCTGAGCGACAAAGAAATGATGATCATCGGCGGCGTCACGCAAGGGATGAAGAACAAGGAAATTGCCTGCGAAGTGGGGACGACCGAACAAGTGGTGAAGAACTACTTGCGCAAGATATACGACAAACTCCATGTCGCCGATCGGCTGGAGTTGGCGCTCTATAGCATGCACCATCGGCTGCTGGACGGTTATTCGTTCCCGCCATTCGACAATTCACCCGAGGAGACTGGTCCCATTCTTGAGGAGGCTGCAAATCCATCTGCGCTGGTTCCGGGGCCGCGGGCCGTTCCAGAAGAAACCGACTCCGAAAAGCACGACAAGCGTGAACTAGCCTGACATCCTAGGGGTTGTCCCGTCGGGCCCCTTGCGATAGTGTAGTGCGTTCCAATCTCCTTTTTCCGGGGCAGCCAATGCGTTGTAAGAATCGCATCGTTCGCAAGCCGCTGGCTGGCGCTTTTCTCCTGCTGGTTTTCCTGTTGTCTCTTCAGGCGCAGACGGAGTCGGCGCTGGCGCCGCAGTTGCGTAGCAGCATCGACCAGATTGCACAACAGGTGCTCAAAAGCACTGGCGTGCCTTCGGCCTCCGTCGCTGTCGTGCAAGACGGAAAGATCGCTTACCTGCAAGCCTATGGGGCGGCCCAGCTCGATCCTCAAACCCCGGCCACGCCCCAGATGCGCTATAGCATTGGCTCCATCAGCAAGCAGTTCACCGCTGCTGCCATCCTGATGCTGGCGGAAGAAGGGAAGCTGTCGCTCGACGATCCCGTGTCGAAATACATTCCCGGGCTGACCGGCGGCAACGAGATCACGATTCGCCAGCTGCTGACCCACACCTCCGGCTACCAGGATTTCTGGCCGCAGGATTATGTGCCGCCGCTGATGCTGCAACCGATCAGCGCCGAGGGCATCATGGATCGCTGGGCGCGCAAGCCGCTGGATTTCGAGCCGGGAACGAAGTGGCAATACAGCAACACCAATTACGTGATCGCCGGTGCGATTGTGGAGAAGGTCTCCGGCCAGCCGATGCTCCAGTTGCTCAGCCAGCGGGTGTTCATGCCCTTGGGAATGAAGAGCGTCGCAGACACCAATGCCAACAAGCTGCCGCCGACCGACCCTACCGGGTATTTTCGCTACGCGCTGGGGCCGCTGCATCCGGCTCCCAAAGAAGGCCGCGGCTGGATGTTCGCCGCCGGCGAGTTGGCGATGACGGCTGAAGACCTGGCCAAGTGGGACATCTCCATCATCAACCAGAGCGTGCTTAAGCCGGCTTCGTATCGCGAGATGGAAACCGAAGCCGTGCTGAAGAACGGCGTGGGAACACGCTATGGCCTGGGGATTTTCGTCACCAGCATGAACGGGCACCGCGTGCTGGAGCACAACGGTGAGGTTTCGGGATTCACTGCCGAGAACATCGTGATGCCGGACGACAAGATTGCGGTCGTGGTGCTCACCAATCAGGACGCCGCCGAGGCGGAGTCGGAGATTGGCAACCAGGTGGCGGCGCTACTGGTCCAGGCGGCCAATCCGCAAGACCCGAAGCAGGATGCGCTGATGCGCAAAGTATACGACGGCCTCCAGCAGGGAAAGGTCGATCGCTCGCTGTTCACCGATAACGCGAATTCCTACTTCACCGACCAGGCGTTGAAGGATTATGCGAGCAGTCTTGGACCTTTAGGCGCACCGCAAGGATTTACCCAGGCCCGGTCTTCGCTGCGCGGTGGAATGACCGCGCGTATCTATCAGGTGAAATACCCACAGAAGAGCCTGGTCATCATCATCTACGAAATGCCGGACGGCAAGATTGAGCAGTACTTGATTGCGGAGCAGTGAGTTCTTCACGAACAAAAAAGAGCGGCCAATGCGGCCGCTCTTGCAGGGTTCAGGCGTGAACGAGCTGTGAGTTGCCGCTATTGCTTGGTGGCCGTGGATTTCGTCGTCTGCCCCGTGCGCTTGTCGTCGTAGACGATTCGCATTGTTTTTCCGTCTGAGTTCACGGTTGACTTCATTACGCCAATAACGCTTCCGTCGCGTTTGTCGGTTTCCTCAAGGGTGTCTTTTCCCATCTTCTTTACGGAAACGGTGGTGATGCCTGGATCGCCCTTGTACGGGACTTCAGTTCCGTCCATCTTCGCCGTGTAAGACTGGCCGGTTGGGGTAGTCATGGTCAACTCGTCGCCGCTAACTTTATAGGTCCACTGGATTCCGTTGTCCGACATGTTCTCCATCTTTGTCATGCGCCAGGAACCGGAGATCGCATTGGATCCCGCCGGCCCCGCTGCCACGCGCATCTCCTCGCCCTTGCCGGTAACGGGCGCCGCGTTAGTGGCGCTACTGTCGCTAAACTCGAACGTCGCCGTCTTGCCGTCCGGGGAGACCGTTATATTGTTGGTTACTACCGCCTTGCCATCCTTCTTCTGGGTTATTTCGATCTCGTGATCGTTGATCACCTTCACTGCCATAGTGTCATAGTAGGGATGTCCCGTGACCTTCTGGTCCTGTCCATCAGCCTTGATATTGATGGGCAGTACGCAGCTCTTGCACTGATACATACCGTTCTGCAGCAAGTAGACGTCCGGCTTCTTCGACCAGTCGACCTTGTTTACGTCCCATTTCCAAGTGCCATCGAACGGGCTCTGCGCCGCTGCCAATACAGGCATCAGCAACAGTCCAAACAGCGCTACCAGATAGACTCTTCTCATTGCCTGCCTCCATTACTGCTTAGTTGCGGTCAAGAATTATATCCACATGCGGCAAATGTGCAACTGACATTAGTGCAGCCTTGAGGCCTATAAGTGGGGTTTTAAGAATTGCTTTTGTACAGCAGTAGGTGTAGCACGCCTCAGGCGTATACAGAAGTACTCAGGAGTACCTGACTAAAGCTGGATCAAATGATGGGTACGATAGGTTCTAGGTGCACGGACCCTCGTGGCCCTTGCACTTAGACATAATTGCGGATCGCAAACGGCCCCGCAGTTCATCGGGAAGTTCGTACAGGTGGGAGTCGCGGTAGATCTCGATGGTCATCTTCGTCGTATTGCAGACGACGTAGCAGTTGTGGCACCACTGGAGATGGTCTTCCAACTCCGCCCGGGTCTGGGCGTCCATGGACTCATCAAGGTAATCGGTGAGCTCTTTCAGAAAATCAGAGCAGGTCACTTTTTGCCATCTCCACTAGTTCGATTCTTGAAGTACTTGCTCAAACGTTCACGCAATTGCAGCCGGGCGCGCAGCAACCGGGACTTCACTGCCGGAATACTCAAATCCAGGGCGTCCGCAGTCTCTTCGGTGGACAGGCCCTCAACGTCGCGCAGAACAAACACGGTGCGGAAGCTGGGCGGCAACCCCTGAATGGTCTTGCCCAGAATCTCTTTCAGTTCGCCCTGCGTGTACAGCTGTTCCGGATTCGGCGCCCAGTCTGCCACTTCCCGTGGCATCGAGTCTTCTTCGGTCTTGATGTCCTCGTCAAGCGACACCATCCGTTCCGGTCGCCGGCGGCGCAAGCGCATCAGCGCTTCGTTCACCGCAATCCGTACCAGCCACGTGTAGAACTTCGACTGCTCGTGGAAGTTCGCCAGGTTCTGGTACGCCTTCAGGAATGCGTCCTGCACCACGTCTTCCGCGTCTTCGCGGTTCTGCGTGATGTGCTGCGCAATCCGGAACACGTTGCGGTCGTAGCGATGTACCAGCTGCTCAAAAGCGCTGACGTCACCCGCTTTGGCCGCATGAACCAGCGCCATCTCATCGCCAGCCGGTTCAGCTACTTTTGGTTGGATGGTCCCCATGTTTATCCAGATTCAGGATTTTGGACCGATAACGCAACTGACTGACCCATTTTACTCATACAGAACGGCATTCGGCCAACCGGGACGCATTTTTGGCATTGCTTGACTAAGGTCAGGTGGTCCAGGCGGTCAATCTGCTGCTGCTTCAACGTAGCCTGAGCATTGCGAGACGACTCTACCAGCCGACTCCCGGCAGCGAGCAATTGCCGCCATTCTGTAGCCAGCGTGCACCCGAGCCAGTCAGTTCCAGAATGTTGATTGGGGCGCTGACCTCGTTGGGATGGGCCGCGATTTCCAATCGGATCAGCCGGTCGATGGAAGCAGCCGAGCCAACGTTTCGGGGGCCGCTTGCGGTTGCGACGTATGGCTTGATGCGCTCCCAATATCCCAGGTAGAACAACTCCGTATTTTGTGCACAGTTGCCCGGACAAATCGTTGTCCTCGTCGTTAAGCCAGTTCCCGTCCCACTTCGCCGCAGTTCGATAATCCCGAGCATGGGTTGAGATCGGACAGTTTGTGCCACGGCCAACTGCACCAGGTCTGATGTGTAATTCGATTGCTGGATCAAGATTCGATACTGGGTTGGATCGCCGGCCTGCAGATTGGCCAGCAGGTTCTCCACCCTGCGTTTGAGAATCGCGGCGGTGGACGATACGTGAGTTGCGAACGTTCCGGGACCGGCAAAGCCTTCTCGAATCGTGTCCGCGACGCGATAGCTTCGACCGTAGTGAGCAAGGCCCGAGACGGTTGCGTAAACGTCCTGCGCTTCGAAAAGTTTGCACTCCGTGGCGTTTCCATCCAGGCCGTATATCGCGCGGCTGTCGGCGGCCAACACAATCCGATAACGGCTTCGCACCACGATTTCAGTGGTAGCCCGCGATGGCACCGTCGGAGCCGCGCAGATCATGGCCAGGATAACCAATCGAATCGCGACGCGCCTGGCTCGCGGTCGGTTCATTCCGGTTGCCTTGGCAGTCTTCAGCATAGGGCCACTGACATATAAACACCAGCGGCGGCTGGAGTTGCAATTTCTGGCATGCGCGCTTGTAAAGCATTGCGAAGAGCGCGGGTCGCCTGTATCTATAGCGGGGCCGATGTCTCGGGGCAGAAACATTAGTAGCTACGCGGAAGGGTCGAAACGGTAGGGAAGATAGACCGGATCCCAGACATTGGCGCGGATGAGGGATTCCACGGTGTGCTCGTCTAGCTGCCCGGCCACGCCATCATTGATCGCTTGCCGAGCGACTGCCCGTGCGACGGCGAAGGACACCGAGCGCAATTCCGAAACCGGCGGTAACAATCGGCCTGACTTGTTGAGCCGTGCGGGAGAAAGTTCAGCGAGACATTCAGCGGCGGCCATGAACATCGTGTCGGTGACTCGCCGCGCGTTGACTGACAAGATCCCCAAACCCAGTCCAGGGAAGATGTACGAGTTGTTGGTCTGATCGATCGGCACTTCACGGCCATTCCACTTGACCGCAGCGAACGGGCTACCGGTGCCGATGAGAGCCCGTCCGTCCGTCCACTTCAGTAAGTCGGCCGGCGTAGCCTCCGCGCGCGACGTGGGATTCGAGAGCGGGAAAATTACCGGCCTTTCGACCGCGGCGGCCATCGCGCGAACCACCTCTTCAGAGAATGCGCCAGCCTGTCCCGAGACCCCGATCAGGGTCGTTGGCTTGGCGTTCCGCGCCACGTCGAGCAAACTGACGTGATCCTTGCGCTCCAGTTCCCAATTGGCGATCGCGGAGTGAGGTTGCACAAACGGCTCCTGCGCCGGACGGATTCCCGCCAAACCCTCCACCAGCAGGCCGTCTTTATCGATCGCATAGAACCGGCGGAGCGCTTCGGCTTCGCTCAGGCCGGCGTTCTTCATCGCAGTCAGCAGAAGGGAAGCGATGCCGATGCCGGCCGATCCGGCACCGACGAGAGCGATGCGCTGCTCGGTCAAGGGCGTGCCGGTAACGGTGATGGCGGCGAGCAGAGTTCCGGCAGCCACGGCTGCAGTCCCCTGGATGTCGTCGTTGAAGGTGCAGAGCCGGTTGCGATACCGTTCGAGCAAGCGTCCGGCGTTGATGCCGGCAAAATCCTCCCACTGCAACAGCAGATTGGGCCAGCGCTCGATCGCGGCGCTGACGAAGGCTTCGACGAAATCGTCGTATTCGGCGCCGCGTACCCGCGGGTGACGCCAGCCGACGTACAGAGGGTCTTCGAGGAGCTCAGCGTTGTCGGTACCGACATCGAGCAGCACCGGCAAACACTGCTGGGGATGAATGCCGGCGCAGGCAGTATAAAGTGCGAGCTTGCCGATGGGGATTCCCAGGCCTCCCGCACCCTGATCGCCGAGACCGAGGATGCGTTCGCCGTCGCTGACTACGATGGCGCGGATGGCGTCGTAGCGGTGATGCCGGAGGACCTCGCGGATTCTGTGTTGGTTGGGGTAGCTGAGAAACAGCCCGCGCGGCTTGCGCCAGATCTCGCTGAAACGCTGGCAACCTTCGCCGACCGTGGGCGTGTATACCAGGGGCATCATCTCCTCGATGTTGCGCACGAGCACGGCATAAAACAGGGTTTCGTTGGTATCCTGAAGGTCTCGCAAGTAGGCATAGCGCTCGAAGTTGGTTTCAAAGTCGCGTAGCGCCTTGAGACGGCGTGCCGCCTGATCCTCAAGATTGCCGACGTGTGGCGGGAGTAGTCCGTGCAGGGCAAAGTCCGTGCGCTCGCTTTCGGTGAACGCGGTCCCTTTGTTCAGGAGGGGAAAATTAATGAGGTCGAAGCCGGAGAGTCCGGTCTCCAGAACTCCGTCGGCTGTAATGCGATATTTCATGCTTGTCCGCCGCTCATATTGTACCCAGCGGCTGGGCCGGCGGGCTGAAGATCCGGGGTCGTAGCTATTAGCGGAGCCGGGGGAGATTGAAGGCGGAGAAAAAACTAGTGGCAATCCGGCGCAAATTCAGCTAGAAAAGCACTTACCTCGTAAACGGAAAAATAGCTGCACCTAACACCTTATCTTCCCTGAGCAAGAAGCAGGAGTGTATCAATGTCAAACGGATTCGAGTGTGTCCGTCCTGAAATATCGCCGGTAGGCGGCAAGAGACGTCAGTTGTCAGCGTCAGGGTGGGGCCGTGCTTGCTGGACCATCGCCGTCGTGAGCGTGTTCCTCGCCGCCCTGCTGCTGGCGGGCTGCGAAAAGAAAGAGGAAGCTCCGCCGCCGGGGCCACCCGAAGTGGGAGTGACGGAGCCGCTGCAGCAGGATGTTCCGGTCTTTGAGGAGTGGGTAGCGCAGCTGAACGGCCCGGTGAATGCCGAGATTACGCCCAAGGTGCAGGGCTACCTGCTCAAGCAGGATTACCAGAACGGCTATTTCGTGAAGACCGGGCAGCTTCTGTTTGAGCTGGATCCGCGGCAGTACCAGGCCTCGGTCGATCAGGCCAAGGCAGACGTCGCCGTCGCCGAAGCCAACTTGACCAGGGTCCAGGCTGATGTGGCCCGCGATACGCCACTGGCGGCGCAGAGTGCAATTCCGCAGAAACAACTCGACAATGACGTTGCTGAACAAGCCTCGTGGGAAGCGCAGTTGAAGGCCAAGAAAGCGGCTTTGGCCAATGCGGAGTTAAACTTGGGCTGGACCAAGGTCTATTCTCCCATCGACGGCATCGCTGGCGTGTCCAACGCTCAGATTGGCGATCTGGTAGGGACGACCACGAAAATGGTCACCGTTTCCCAGGTGAATCCCATCTGGGCCTACTTCAACATCAGCGAGAGCAAGTTTCTGGAGATAGCGCCCTCGATCACCGACGTCATCAGCGGTAAGGCCAATGCGTCGGCAATGCACTCCAAGCCGATTGAATATATCCAAGCCAACGGCAAGCCCTTCCCGGCAAAAGGCGAGCTGATCTACGTGAACCGGCAAGTGGGTACGCAGACGGGCACCATCCAGGTAGCCGCGCAATTTGCGAATCCGGATGCCTTGCTTCGTCCCGGTGGCTTCGGGCGGATTCGCATTGAGACCGGACTGGACAAAGGGGCGCTGCTGGTTCCGCAGGCCGCGGTTACGCAAGTGCAATCGATGTACCTGGTGGCTATTGTCACTCCCGAGAACAAGGCCGTATTCCGCCCGGTGAAGGTGGGAGACCGGATGGGGACGAACTGGATCATCAGCGAGGGTCTGCAACCGGGTGAGAAAGTTGTGGTGGATGGTCTCCTGAAGATTCAGATGGCTGCGGCACAGTCGCCGGAGCTGGCCAAGACAGGCATTCCGGTCGTTGCCAAGCCCTATGTGCCTCCCGCGGCACCGCCGGCAGGGGGCAACTGACCATGCCGAAATTTTTTATCAATCGTCCGATTGTGGCGATGTGCATCTCCATCCTGATGGTGCTGGTCGGGGTGGTTTCGATGCTCAGTTTGCCGACGGCCCAATTCCCCAACATCGCCGATCCGCAGATTCAGGTCCTGGCTACCTATCCCGGCGCCGACGCGCAAACCGTAGCTGAGTCGGTCGCCACCCCGATTGAGCAGCAGATGTCGGGCGTCTCGGGCATGAATTACATGTATTCCACCAGCGCCAGCAACGGCCTGATGACGCTGACGGTTGACTTCGCGCTGGGAACGAATGCCAACACCGACCAGATTCTAGCGCAGATGCGGCAGGGGCAGGCCAATTCGCAACTGCCCAGCGCGGTGACCAACTACGGCGTGACGGTCCAGCAATCGACGTCCTCGCCGTTGATGCTTCTGGCGTTGTCGTCTCCCAACGGGACCTACGACAACATCTTTCTGGCGAATTACGCATACATCAATCTCAATTACGCACTGACGCGCCTGCCGGGCATCGCTTCGGTATCGGTGTTCGGCGCCGGTCAGTACTCCATGCGTGTCTGGGTGAACCCGGATACGCTGGCGAACCTCAGCGTCACGGTTCCCGAGATCATCAGCGCCGTTCAAGCGCAGAACGCAGTGAACCCGGCGGGCCAGATTGGTGGAGCGCCCGTCCCGCCAGGACAAACGTTCACTTACAACGTGCGCGCGCCGGGCCGCCTGACCACGCCCGAGGAGTTCGGCCAGATCATTATTCGCGCCACGCCCGACGGCGGCGTGCTGCGCCTGAAGGATGTAGCGCGGGTGGAATTAGGAGCCCAGAACTACAACCTGGAAGGGCGCTTCAACGGGAAACCGGCGGCGCTGCTCGGCATCTACCTGACCCCGGGCGCTAATGCGCTGCAAACCTCCGCCGAGGTCCGCAAGTTCATGGAGGAAGCCAAGGGCCGCTTTCCGCAGGACCTTGTGTACAGCGTCCCGCTGGATACCACGCTCGCCATCACCGCCGGCATCCACGAGATCAAGAAGACGCTGTTCGAGGCGCTGGCGCTGGTCATTCTCGTAGTATTCATCTTCCTGCAAGGCTGGCGAGCCACGCTGATTCCGCTGCTGGCGGTTCCAGTCTCCCTCGTGGGCGCCTTCATCGTCTTTCCGATTCTCGGATTTTCCATCAATACGCTGTCGCTGTTTGGACTGGTGCTGGCCATCGGATTGGTGGTGGACGATGCGATCGTCGTGGTTGAGGCGGTGGAGCACCACATCGAGGGCGGGATGACCCCGCATGACGCGGCGCAGCTGGCCATGGAAGAGGTGGCAGGCCCGGTCGTTGCCATCGCGCTGATTCTGGCTGCGGTTTTCATTCCCACCGCGTTTGTTCCCGGCATCACGGGACAGCTCTATCAGCAGTTCGCGGTAACCATTGCCGTATCGGTGCTGTTCTCCGCGTTTAACGCCTTGTCGCTTAGCCCGGCGCTCTCCGCCATGCTGTTGCGGCCGAAGAAGGAATCGCGCGGACCGCTGGGTGCTTTCTTCCGCTGGTTCAATCGCGTTTTTGGCAGAGCTACCGATGGCTATGTCGGCATTTGCAAGCACCTGATCCACAAAGCCGGCTTCGCATTTATTCTTCTGGGCATTCTCTGCGTCGGTGCGTACTTCTTCGGTTCGAAAGTACCGGGCAGCTTCCTGCCGGACGAAGACCAGGGATACGTGTTCGCCGCGTTGCAACTGCCCGATGCGTCTTCGCTGCAACGTTCCTCCGAGGCGGCAAAACAGGTTGAGAAGATCATCATGGATACGCCGGGCGTGGAGAACGTCAGCTCGGTGCTGGGATACAGCCTGCTCAGCGGAGTCCAGACCACCTACAGCTCGTTTTTCTTCATCTCGTTTAAGCCGTGGGAAGAGCGCAAGACTCCGGAGACCAGCTATGACGGAATCAAGCTCCATCTGGCGCGGGCGCTGTCCCAGGTCAACTCAGGGCTTGCATTTGCCTTCCCGCCGCCTGCGATTCTGGGTGTAGGTACCTCGGGAGGATTTACTTTCATTCTGGAAGACCGATCGGGAAGCGGCACCGATTTCCTCGCCAAGAACACACAGGCATTCATGGCCGAAGCCCGCAAGCGACCGGAGCTGACCGGCGTGATGACCACCGCGCTCTTCGGAGTGCCGCAGGTCGGCGTAGATGTGGACAAGGCGAAGGTGCTGACCCAGCAGGTGAACCTGAGTAATGTTTACCAGACGCTACAGGCCTTCATGGGCGGCGCCCTGGTGAACTACTACAACCAGTTCGGCCTGCAATGGCAAGTATGGGTGCAAGCTGACGGCAAATTCCGGACCAACGTGGACAATCTGGGCAAGTTCTACGTGAGAAACGCTGCCGGGGAGATGGTCCCGTTGAGCACCCTGACCAGCACGTATTCACGCAGCGGTACGGAGTTCGTTATGCGCCAGAACCTTTACCAATGCGTGCAGATTAACGGCTCGGCCGCCCCCGGCTACAGTTCCGGCCAGGCGATGGCTGCATTGCAGGATGTCTTCAAGAAAACGATGCCGACCCAGATGGGCTACGACTGGAGCGGTATGAGCTACCAGCAGGAGAAAGCTGCCCAGGGAGTCAGCCCGACGACCATCTTCAGCCTGTCGTTCCTGGTGGTCTTTCTCATCATGGCGGCGCAGTACGAGAGCTGGACACTCCCGTTCTCCGTGCTGCTGGGCGTTCCTATCGCGGTCTTCGGGGCGTTTGTGGCGTTGTACTTCCGCAAGCTCGACAACGACGTCTACGCCCAGATCGGTCTGGTCATGCTGATTGGCCTGTCGGCCAAGAATGCCATTCTGATTGTCGAGTTCGCCAAGATGGAGTATGACAAAGGCGCCACACTGCTGGACGCGTCGCTGACCGGCGCGCGGCTCCGCTTGCGACCGATTCTGATGACCGCGTTCGCCTTCATCCTGGGCTGCGTGCCGCTGTGGGTGGCGACAGGCGCCGGCGGCATCTCGCGGCAAGTGCTGGGATCGGTGGTGATCGGCGGCATGCTGGCGGCCACGATTCTCGCGATTTTCTTTATTCCCGTGTCGTTCGACGTAGTGGAGCGCTTCGGCTTGTTCCTGGCGGGTGGCAAGAAGAAAGATGAGCCACCGCCGCCGAACGACCCGACCGGGACCACGACGAAAGGAGCGGGACATGACTAACGTGAGAACATTCACCGTCATCGTGTTGCTCCTCGCGCTGTGTGGGTGCAAGGTGGGACCGAATTACCAACGACCATCGCTCACGGTTCCTGACCAGTATCGCGGACTGGCTCCTGACGCTTCCACCCAGCAGGCGGGCGCGGAAGATTTTGCGCTGATGAAGTGGGATACGGTTTTCCAGGACGACACGTTACGAGGCCTGATCAAGGACGCGCTGGCGAACAACTACGACATGCGCATTGCTGCGACGCGCATTCTGCAAGCCAGCGCCAACCTGGGAATCACCCGCGCCAACCAGTTTCCGACGCTGGGCGGAAGTTTCTCCATCGCCAATCAACAGTCGACGCCGCTTTTTACAGGCGCTCCCACCATCGATACGGCGGGGCTCCAGCTCAACTATATTGTCGACTTCTGGGGACAGTATCGCCGAGCGACTGAGGCCGCACGCGCGACTTTGCTGGCCACGGTCTACGGGAAAGACGTGGTCCAGACCACCCTGATTTCGCTAGTGGCAACCAACTACTACCTGCTGCTTCAATACGACGCCCAACTCAAGTACTCCAACGAGACGATTGAGGCGGACAAAGATATCCTGAGACTGAACACCATCAAGTACAAGGGCGGCGACGCCGCGATTACGGACGTCTATCAGGCGCAGGTGCTGGTGCAACAGGCCGAGGCCCAGGCCATCAGCCTGCAACAGGCGATCGAACAGACGGAAAACAATATCAGCATCCTGATCGGCAAGAACCCGGCCTCGGTTCCCCGTGGTCTAAGCCTGGTAGAACAGCCCCACATGCCCGACGTGCCGGCGGGATTGCCCTCCGCGCTGCTGGAGCGCCGGCCGGACGTGCGGCGCGACGAGCAAAACCTGGTTGCCGCCAATGCCAACGTGGGCGTCGCCAAGGCAGCGTTCTTCCCGCAGATTTCGCTCACCGGCCAGTTTGGCGCACAGAGCACGGCCATCACCAGTTTCCTGGCGGGTCCGGCAACCTTCTGGGCGGTGGGAGGACAGGTCGCGCAGCCGATCTTCGAGGGCGGCAGGATCAGAAGCAACTACCGTTTGGCCTGGGCGCAGCGCGATCAGGCGGAGTTGGTATACAAACAGACGGTGCTGAACGCCTTCGGCGATGTGTCTAACAGCCTCGTCGGTTACAACGATTCTCGCAAGTATCGCATTAAGCTGGAAGAGGAAGCTAACACTTACAAAGAAACCGCCCGCCTGGCCACCGTACGCTATCAGGGAGGCGTGACCAGCTTCCTGGAAGTCCTGGTGACCGAGCAAGACTACTTCACCGCCGAACTGAGTCTGTCGCAGGCTTGGTTTCAGGAAATGCAATATTACGTGCAGCTCTATCAGTCGCTGGGTGGCGGTTGGGACCAGCAGTAGGG
>Ga0182030_10007074_pt1 | contig 23517 bp, 26 predicted proteins | sample 812S3MmetaG_FD_121299 | JGI IMG/M metagenome (GOLD analysis project Ga0182030, IMG submission 121299) | Permafrost microbial communities from Stordalen Mire, Sweden - 812S3M metaG (Illumina Assembly) | ecosystem: Environmental > Terrestrial > Soil > Wetlands > Permafrost | place: Sweden...
AGTTAAGACTTCGTTGGCCCCGAACTTACTGAGCTGCCGGCGGAGGTTGGCTTTTAACTCTAACAAAGGATCTCGGGGAGCAGGCGTTAGATCACGCTGCGGTAACTGCAGCGGTAGCTTATCGTAGCCATTCAGCCGGCCAACTTCTTCAACGACGTCTTCCCGAAGTTCGATATCGGTCCGCCAAAACGGCGCCGTCACGGTTAGGGTATCGTTATCGATAGCGACGCTGCACTCCACATTTTCGAGCAGTTGTTTGATATTCTCGGCCGTTAACTGCAGGCCTAAGCGGCTGTTGATAAACTCAGCTGTCACTGGTACCGGCGGATGGATCCACTGCCTTTGACCGACGTGATTGTCGTCAATCAACTGGCTGGCCTGCTTGGCCCCGGCCTGTTCACCGAGTAACCGAATCGTTTCGGCCACCACCCGGTCGTTTTGGAGCGGTGATTGGCCTTTGGTATATCTTGTGACGGCATCAGTAAAGAGGCCGCTGGCCATAGCTGTCCGGCGAACTGAGTACATATCAAAGGTGGCACACTCTAAAAGAACATTTTTGGTCTGCTCGTCAACTTCGGTCTCGGCACCGCCCATCACGCCGCCCAGTCCGATGGCTTGATTATCGGTGGCGATAATAATAGCTTCGCTTCTTGGTTCGACAACTTTATTGCCCAGCAGCGTTAGTTTCTCGCCCGGTTTTGGATAGCGTACAACTAATGTCGCCTCGTTGCCGCTTAAGGCCTTAACTTTATCGTAATCATAAGCGTGCATTGGTTGGCCGGTCAGTAACATCATGTAATTAGTTAGATCGACGACATTGTTAACCGGTCGGACGCCGACCCGCATTAAGTAGGTCTGGAGCTCTATCGGCAGCGGCTTAATGGCGATATCACTTAAAACCACGGCTACGAAACGCGGTACTAGCTCGGGCAATTCGTTACGCAGCACCAGCGGCAGTTTTTGATCACTGGCAGCCAGCGGGTTCTCCAGGGGCGTTTTATACCACAGCGGTGAGACGAAAGGGTGGCCCAAAATGCCGGCTAGTTCCCGGGCAATCCCGAGCTGACCAAAACAATCCGGCCGGTGTGTAAACATCTTGTTTTCAAGTTCCACAATTTGGTCGTTCAACTGCAGGGCATCGGCAAAACTATCGCCGGGTTTGGCTTCAACGGTTACTTCCAAAAGGCCTTCGTGATTATCGCCCAGCAACAATTCTCTGGGCGAAGCCAGCATGCCGTGGCTCTTGTGGCCCCTAATCTCGCGGATTTCTAAAACTAAAGGATCCTGGCCAACCGATTCCGGCACTGTCGTACCGGGTGGCAGCCAAGCTACCGACATGTTGTCGTGGACATTGGGCGCGCCGCAAACGACTTGGACATAACCATCCGAGTCGCGCTCCACACCCTGGGTTCGGCCACCGTCATCAATTCGACAAACGTGTAACCTATCAGCATCGGGATGGTCTTTGACCTCAACCACTTTAGCCACCACGATACCCTGATAAACTTTGCCCAGGTCGGTGACTTGTTCAACCGCTCCCAGCTGGGAGCTGATCTTCTCCACCAGCTCGTCTAGGCCAAGGTTAAGGTCGGTATATTGTTTGATCCAATTCAGGCTGACTTTCATGAAAATTGCCTCAGGAAATCTAATTTACCGGCTTCAAAATGCCGAATGTCTTCGATGTCATATTTCATCATAACTAAACGGTCAATGCCGCCGCCCCAGGCAAAGCCGGTGTAAATTTCCGGATCAATCCCCGCCTCGCGCAGGACATTGGGATGGATCATGCCACAACCGAGTAACTCGATCCAACCGCTCTGTGAACAAACCGCGCAGCCCTTTTTCTGACAAAACGGACAGGACAGCGCAAATTCAAAGGACGGTTCGGTAAACGGAAAATAGAACGGCTGAGTTTTAACCTCTAATGCCTGGCCGTAATAGGTTTGGAGAAACGTTTTAAGAGTGGCTATCAAATGACCGGCGTTGATCCCCCGGCCAACGTAAACACCCTCTAACTGATAAAAGGTATGTTCATGCCGAGCATCGAGATCTTCGTTACGGAAAACCCGACCGGGAATGACCACGGCAATCGAACCGCCAGCTTCCAGATTACCTTTGAACTGTTTAAGCACCCGGTTCTGCATGGTGCTGGTGTGAGCCGGCGCAATCAGCGGCTTGCCGTTGGCGTCGGTTTGAGTCGTCATGAAAGTATCGTAATCGTCGCGGGCCGGATGGCCTTCCGGAAAATTCAGACTGGTAAACATGTGGTAATCGTCGTCGACTTCGCGGCTCTCGACGGCCGCAAAGCCCATTCGGTTAAAGATGCTGAGGACTTTATAAAGCTCTGTCATTAGCGGGTGTTGGCTGCCCAGCTCAGCCGGTAAGGTCTTGGGGCGTTGGTCGACCGGGACATTAATATCAAAAGGCGCGGTTATATCAATCGGCGCCAGGGAGACAGTTTGACTTTGATGATCAGCTACCATTTGTTCCAGCTCGGCCCGCAACTGATTGGCTTCTTTACCGAAGCCAGCCCGCTCGGCCGGTGGCAAAGTTTTAAGTTCATCAAATAAGGCCTTCAGCTCGACGGCCTTTAAGATATCGGGCTTGTGGTCAAGTTCTTTAAACTGTTGCTTTAAATTCTCAGCAGTCTCAGCCAGATGGGGGTTTTGGTAAGCCATACTTGTTTACGATTATAGCGTAGTGGTGTAGCTTCTGTCATAAATTTGGCCCACAAACCGCTGCTGCTTGCACTTTTGCGATTGAAGGTCAATAATCTTGCGACATATGGACATCAGAGAATACCGCTCGCCTCGCTCAACAGGAGAGGTTACAGGCACGAGCAGAGCTATATCTGTAGTGCACAAAGAGCTAGAGCTACGCGGTGTGACGCCAGAACAACTTAAACTGATGAGGATTGCAGCTGGGGTTCTTCTTAATGAGCTTCAGAAAAGAGATCTGACGGGCCCTCCTGTGCCGCCAGCGTATGCAGAACTCGAGCCGTCAGCTGACGACGTCGCCCAGTTATTAGAAGAATTAAAAGTAACACCTAGGATTATCGACCTCTAGATCTAGCCAGCTTCTGAAGCATCAGACTCCTGTTATACTGGGAATTATGAGTGGGCAGGATAACTTATTTGAGCACGCTAAAACCGTACTGGCCGAGAACGACTGCGGTGAGTTTACCAGGCCGGCGCCAGAGCTGTATCCCCATCAGTGGCTGTGGGACAGCTGTTTTATCGCCATTGGTCTGCGACACCTGGATACCAACCGAGCCCAAAAAGAAATATTGAGTCTGTTTCGGGGCCAGTGGGCTAACGGTTTACTGCCTCATATGGTTTTTACGTCGAGCAATAAGCCAATGACCCATCAGGATGTTTGGCAAAGCTGGCTTAATCCGTTATCACCCGACGACGTGACCACCAGCGGTATTACCCAGCCGCCCTTACTGGCTGAGGCGATCGTCAGAATCGGCGAAAAGTTACCGCTGACCGAACGCCGCACCTGGTACCACCAAGTCTGGCCGAATCTCTTAAAATATCATGAGTGGCTCTATACCGAACGTGATCCGCACGGCGAGGGCTTGGTTTTGGTGGTCCATCCGTGGGAAACCGGGCTCGATTCGACCCCGCCGTGGATGCATGAGTTAAGTCAGCGGCTGCCCTGGTGGATTAAGTTACTACATAAAACCCATTTGGACAGTTTAGTCAGCTTGTTAAGAACCGATACCCGGCACGTCCCGGCCGAACAGCGAATGTTAAACGTCGAAGTGTTAGCTTTAGGCCATAGCATGCTGCGACTGCGCCGCCAAAGTTATGACATCAATAAGATCCTCAACCATGGCTTATTGACCGTTGAAGACCTAAATTTTAATGCCATCCTAATTCGGGCTAACACCCATCTCAAAGAAATTGCCAAAACTCTGCGTCAAGAGTTACCCGAAGAGTTAGTCGAGCGCATGACCCTGACCGAGCAGGCCCTGGAAGAGCTCTGGGACCCCTACACCGAACAGTACTATTCGCGTGACTTTGAGACCCACAAGTTACTCAAAGAGCCCTCGATTGCCACCCTGCTGCCCCTCTACGGCGGCAGTATTAGTCAGGATCACGCCGCCAAGTTAGTGACTAAACTAGAAAACGATCACGTTTTCGGAACACCTTTTCCGGTGCCCAGCGTGCCGCTTGATTCCAGCTGGTTTAACCCAGAGCGTTATTGGCAAGGCCCCAGTTGGGTCAACATTAACTGGCTGATCATTGACGGACTAAAACGCTACGGCTTTGACGATCACGCGGCTGCCCTGCGTGACAGCACTCTGGAGATGGTTAGCCACACCGGCTTTTTCGAATATTTCCATCCTCTGACTGGCGCCGGATTAGGTGCCGTTAACTTCTCCTGGACCGCCGCTCTGGTTATCGACCTACTTAAAGATAAATAATTTTTTAGCTATTCTTCTTCATCAAGTGGCTCATCAAGCAGTTGTTTCTTAACTGATGGGCCGGGTTTGGTGGTTTTATCGGCTAGCATTTGGACAGCCCCCAGTTTATTTTCAATCGTCCGGGATTTTCGGGAAGCCGAATCAATGGTGGTGGTCGCCTGAACCAGCTTTTCGCGGGTTTTATCCAAAAGATCGCCGAATTTACTGAACTCACCAGTGATACCGGTCAGTAATTCCCACACTTTAGACGATTGTTCGGCGATGGCCAAGGTCCGGAAGCCCAGTTGGTAGCTGGACAGTATGGCCGCAATCGTCGTCGGTCCGGCCACTGTCACCCGGTAAGAACTCTGTAAATCCTCAAATAAACCGGGTACTCGCAGAATTTCGGCATACAAGCCTTCGATTGGCACGTAGAGCACCGCAAAATCGGTGGTCAACGGCGGCAAAATGTATTTTTCCTTAATTGACTTAGCTTCCAGCTTAATGCGGACGACTAGAGCTTTAATGGCTTGATCAACTTGGGCGGTGTCACCCTTTTCTTGAGCGGAGACTAAGCGTTGATAGTCTTCCAGTGGGAACTTGGCGTCAATCGGCAGATAGATAAAACCTTTGTCGGAACTTTTATCGGGCAGCTTAATGGCGAAATCAACCACGTCGCGGCTGTCGGCGTTAAGCATTACCTGCTTTTCGTAATGATCTTTAATGAAGACTTGCTCGAGCAAACTTTCCAACTGGACCTCGCCCCAAGTACCACGGGTTTTGACATTAGTTAAAACCCGCTTGAAGTCACTAACATCAGTCGCCAGACCTTGCATTTCGCCCAAGCCCCGCTGGACTTGTTCGAGCCGTTCGGAGACCAGTTTGAAACTTTGGCTGATCCGTTTTTCGAGCGTACTTTGCAGCTTTTCGTCAACGGTCAGGCGCATTTTCTCCAGTTTGTCGGCGTTGTCTTTTTGTAAACTCTCCAAACGTCCCTCGACGGTCTTCCGGATCAGCTCCAGCTTCTCGTCGTTTTTGTCCCTCAGCTGCTCAATTCGTTTGTCAATACTCTCCCTGGTGGTGTTCAAATTGGCGCCCAGTTCCTGCCGGAGAGTTTTCAGGGCCTCATTCATTTCTTTGCGGCTCTGGGCAAATTCCTGACGCATCGGTGAATCCAGATCGGGATTTTGCCTAGAAATAATTAGATAAAGCACCCCAAGGCTGTCCAAGACTCCCAAGACAATAAGCGCAATCAGCATAGCCTTATTGTAGACCTTATCCAACTCCTTCAGCAAACTACTTAAAGATGAGAGCTAAATTAAAGCCTAAAGTTGCCAATCCAAGGGCGCTTCTTTAGAATGAAGGCTAACCATGCTGCCCCAAAAAAGATTAACTATGCTAACCAAACTAACTAAAAAGAAGTTGTTAATCAGCTTGGGAGCGTTGATTATAATCTGCGGCCTGGCCGTAACGGCCTGGATAGTCTTTCACCAACCGTCCCCCAAGACCGTTTCGTCGTCAGCCGCTAGCCAGTCTACCCCCCAAAAGCCAACTTCCATTCGCCTGATTGCTACCGGCGACTGGATCGCCCATGCTTCGGTCAACGCCGCCGCCCTGCAACCGAACGGTAGCTACAACTACATGCCGATGATCAGTGACTTTCTACCGATTTTTAAGGACGCTGACATTCGTTTCTGCAATGATCCGATTTTAAATGGTGGCGAAAGTCTGGGCATTAGCGGTTACCCCAAATTCAACTCACCGACCGAATTTGTAACCGATATGGGCAAGCTAGGCTGTAATCTGGTCAATACGGCCTCCAACCACAGTTTCGATTTTACTCAGCAATATATTAATAACTCGGTGGCCGCTTGGGCGACGGTGCCCAACATGTTGGCGGTGGCCGGCGAAAACACTGATCAGCAGCAGCACGATACCGTCCACTACTTTACAGTTAAGGGTGTCAAGTTTGCCTTCTTGGCTTACGACACCTATAGCAATACCGACGCCCCCGTCTTAGACAGCTACGGCGTTAATATTTTCAGTGACGATTTCGCGGCTAGCCAGATTCAGCAAGCTAAACAGGCCGGTGCCAAAATTATTATCGTCAGCATGCGCTGGGGCACCGAATATACGACCGTGGCCGACACCGAGCAAGAACAAGATGCTCAGTTCCTGGCCGATCAGGGCGTCACCTTAGTGCTCGGCCAAGGTTCGCATGAGCTACAACCGGTCACCGAATTAACCGGCTCAGCCGGCACCAAAACCGTTGTCTGGTATAGCCTCGGTAATTTCATTAATACCCAGGAACCCCCCGAAACCTTATTCAACGGGTTGGCGGTTATCAATTTTGATATCACCACCGACCAGATCAGCACTATGAGTTACCTGCCAATTTATATGCATTATGAGTGGACCCCCCAGCAACAGGCGGCCGATGATATTGCCGCCCGGAATAATTTACATCTCTACCTGCTGGAAGACGCTACCCAGAGCATGATCAACTCTCAGCAACTCAACACCACCATCGCCGCTCAAAAGCAACGAATGGCCACGACCCTCAGTGCCGACGGCCTGAATATCCCGTTGATCACCTCCCAACAGTTCCTACAAAACTAGAGATAGCGTCTCACGGACTGGCGTAAGTCGTGCCTCCGCTGACGCCGAAGAACTGCTCTAGGGTTTGGACTCCAGTGTTGTGTAGCTCGGTCGCTAGATCGACACCGACATAACGGACGTGCCAAGGCTCAGCCTCATAGCCGGTAATATTTTCGTTGCCGGTCGTGTAGCGAATTATAAAACCGTATTTATAGCCATTAGCGGCCAACCACAAACCTTCCGGGGTAGTAGCAAAGCATTGTTCCAATTCGCAGTCACGGCTAACCGGCTCGAGGTCGGCGGCCAAGCCGGTTTGGTGTTCGCTATAACCCGGTCGGGCGCTTTGCTGGTCAGCCACGGCCTGACCTTGAGTCTGGACATAGCCGTTATAAAGACCGGTCTGATAACTATATGAGCGATAGCCACTAGCCAGCATCAAGTCAATGCCCTGCTGCTCGGCAGCGGCAAACATTGTTTCCAGGGCCTGGGCGGTAACGGCCCGCACTTGCATGGTTTCATTACCGGGCACCCGCAAGGGGATATTGGGCACCACCAGGTCGGTTGGAGCGTAACTGATCGGGTTCAGGGGGTGTTGCTTATTGACGACAACCCAGATACTGGTTGGATTAGTCAGCGAGTATTGGTGCTTGTTAAAGGCCGCTGGGCCCTTAGCCGCGGTCTTGGTGGCTACTGGCTGGACGATTGAGGTTTGATGGTACCGCACATAAACCGCCGCCGCAAAGGCCACGGCGATGACAATCGCTACTAATATGACCACCCATTTGGGGGCTCTTTTTGGTTGATTGCCGGTTCGCTGGGTAGGCTTCATGAATGTCTTTTATTGTAACAGACGGCCACTTCGATCAGATCACCCTGGTTACCAGGAACATAAAGGCTGCTCCAGCCACCGTCAGACCAATCGTGCCATACGAGGAGTGCTTGCTGTGAGCTTGGGGTAAAATTTCACTGGCCCCGATATATAACAGGAAGCCGGCAAATAAACCCAGGTAGAGCGTTAAACCGCCTTCCGATAGGTGGAAGAAGAAGGTGCTGATGACACCGAGTAGCGGTGTGGTAGCGTCCACCAGCAGCAGCATAACGGCCCGCCGCGACCGGTTGTGATTCATCAGCATCAAATTAACGGTGTTCAGGCCGTCAGTGAAGTCGTGGGCGATAACGGCGATGGCCACGGCAATACCGACACCGTTGCCGACCTGAAAACCCAAGCCGATGCCGACCCCGTCTAAAAAGCTATGGCCGGACAGAGCGATGGCCGAAGCGACGCCGACGTCGGGATGGTGATGAACTTCGTATTCACCTTCATTAGAGTGGTGGATCAGAATGCTTTTCTCGATGATATGAAACAATAAGAAGCCGCAGACCAAGGCGATCATGGCGTAAGTCGGGCTAGCATGTTGGCTAGCCAGAATCTTAAAAATTTCCGGCAATAAATCAAAAGCCACGACACCCAGCAAAACGCCGGCGGTGTAGCCTAATAGGCGGTGCAAATGGTCTTGATTTTTAAGCCCAGTCAAGCCACCAAATAAAGTTGAGAAAAAAGTACAGATCGTCAGCAAAACGGCTAGCATCATAGAGTCCTATTTATTTGGGTAATAATCGTCTGATTGTAGCTTATGGACGGCCCTAAAACAAATCCCTTAAAAACCTAGAACCCGGGGATTGCCCGGGTTCATTAGGAAGCCTCACACTTCCTATAACTAGCTTATGTTTAGCGGGGCTTAATTTCAAGACTGGCGGAATGGCTAAATTATTACAAATTAATAGTTTCTCAAGCGGTTTTGGCAGGACTCGGGGTGGCTCTGGGTAAGGCGATAATTAAAGCCCCGGTCAGGGTCAGCACAACCCCGGCCACCACCAGACCCCAAGCGCCGCTTTTGGGACTGTCACCCAGAAAAGCGATGCCGATAGCCATCGGTACGACGGTTTCAAAGCTAATCATTGAGGCGTTAACGACACTGGCCTGGTGCCGTTGCAGAGCAATTGTGAACAACAAAATGGCGATCAAGCCATAAGCCAGCAGTGCCCAAAGTAGTGGGTTGAGAATCAAATGCCAATAAGGCTGCGAAAACCGCAGCATCCGGCAGACCAGGGCCGTGCCGCCAAAGGCCACGCCGCTTAAAGCCCCCAGCATAATCGTCGCTGAGTGGCGACTGCTTCTGGTGACCAAGGCGCCGACGACAGCTATTAGCAACGGGCAGAAGATGATCGTCCAACGGACCACCGCAACGACACTATGAGCTCTTTCCGAAGTCGCCGTCAGAGTCAGTAACGATAAACCAATCACGATACAGATAATCGCTGTCCAGGTTAGCAGGCCTAGCTTATGACGCAGAATAAAGCACTCGATCAGGGCCGTCACGGCCACACTGGAAGCGACAATCGGCTGAACCACGAACAGCGGCAGCGTATGGACGGCAATCAGGGTTAAGACAAAGGCCAGAAAGTCTAGCAATATACCTAAGATGTAGACCCAGTTGCTCAGTAAGCGCCACAACAAAGTGACTTGCATGGTGGCCACTGTAGCCTGCTTGTCGGCACCAGATTTTTCCAGGATAGCGGCCATGCCATTGCAAACGGCACAACCAAAAGCCGCTGACAAAGCTAACCAGAAAAGCATAAATCTACTCTAGCAGACATTAGGAACCAGCGGAACTAAGCTATTTGGCTTTGTTGCGAGCGGCTGCTTGGCTCATCCAGCCGTGGGCCAGTAGCAGCGCCATAATTAGAAAAGCTAGCATGAAAAGTGAGGCCGCTCGGTATTCGTGCGCTCTCGGGTGAGCAAAGTGCAGTAAAACTCCGGCTACCACAAAATTAGACCAGCCCCAGGTCACATTGACCAGGGCCGATGATTGCCGACCAAATGGTGTCTGAAAACTTTGACCAGTGATACCTTTGACAAAATGGGGTACGCCGTTAGCGGCAAACAGCCCGGCGAGGAAGCTGTAAATATATAGTGCGGCCATAGATGCTTATCCTTGTTTAACTATCACTATTGTATAGCTAAGAGGCCCAAGTCTGTCAATCCAATGCTATCACCTGTAAGACTTTGATACTTTTTGGCACAAGAAACAATATAAGTTAAGCTGCGACGTATAATTGAGTTATGGAGTCAAGACCGTTGGCCGATCGGATGCGGCCGGAAAAGTTAAACGGTGTCGTCGGGCAGAGACATTTGGTAGGACCAGGCCAGATTATCCGCGAAATTATCACCAAAAAGCAGCCGACCTCGATGATTTTCTGGGGTCCGCCGGGTAGCGGCAAAACCACCCTAGCTAGAATCATTGCCCGTGAGACGGGCGCTGAATTTGTCGAGATAAGCGCTGTCGCCGCCGGTAAAGCCGACGTCCTAAAAGTCATCGAACGGGCCAAGCAAAATCAACGGCTCGGTATGAAAACCATCCTATTCGTTGATGAGATCCACCGCTTCAACAAAGCCCAGCAAGACGCTTTCTTGCCCTATGTCGAAGACGGCACAATCGTGCTGATTGGCGCTACGACTGAAAACCCCAGTTTTGAAATTATTAACCCACTGTTGTCCCGTTCCCGAGTCTTAGTACTTGAACCACTGGCTAAGAAAGACATCGTCGCCATTCTTCGTAAGACGGCTAAAGCCGAAAAATTATCGGCTCAAAAACTACCGGCTGAAACCATCAACTTACTAGCTGAACTATCTGGCGGTGACGCTAGAGTGGCCCTCAACGATCTGGAATTGGCCAGCCAGCTTACTAAAGATGTTATAACGCCGGAGATTGTCACCACCGCGGCCCAAAAACGGCTGCCGCTTTATGATAAGGGCGGCGATGAGCACTACAACATCATTAGTGCTTTTATTAAGAGTTTACGTGGTTCGGACGCTAACGCGGCTCTGTATTATCTAGCCCGGATGCTGCAAGCCGGCGAAGATCCTAAATTCATTGCCCGACGGATGGTTATCTTTGCTTCGGAAGACATCGGTCTGGCCGCTCCGGCCGCTCTAAACCTAGCTGTCTCAACATTCCTAGCCGTCGAGCGGATTGGTCTACCAGAGTGTCAGTTCAGCCTATTTCACTGCGCTACAATTCTGGCTAAAACTAACAAATCTCGGGAGGTCGCTGACGCCATGCAAGCAGCTGTGACAGCCGCCAGTGACTACCCTAACCTGCCAGTACCGCTGCATTTGCGCAACGCTCCGACTAAGCTCATGAAAGATTTGGGTTATCTAAAAGGTTATGAGTGGGAAGCTAATTTCCAGCATGAGAAAGGCTTTTTGCCACCGGAGCTGAAGGACCTTAAGCTTTTTAAAGACTAGTTGTAAACCCCAATATGACGTACTCTCTGGCCAAACTCTGAATGCTTTTGTATAATCTTCTCGACTAATTGAGTACTATTAGACTAGGCCATTCATTTTAATGGGGCGTGGCCAAGTGGTAAGGCGCCTGCCTCTGGAGCAGGAGATCGTAGGTTCGAATCCTTCCGCCCCAGCCAAAGCTAACAATTTCTTTAAACAATGTGTCTCTTGTCCTTAATCGCCAAGAATATTTTGTACGCTTAGTATTATCTTCGCGACAATATGGGAGGGCGCTTTTTCTATAAAAACTGCTTTGCGATACCGAAAATCAACACTTTTAACATGAATGGGTAGGATGGCGCCTACAGTTTTGTTATCCGAAAGTACAATTTCATAAGGAAGCCCTTTAATTTTACTCGTGATTGGACATATCACCACTAGATTCGTATGATCTGCTAATTGTTTGTCCGAAATCACTAGTACAGGACGACGGCCTGATTGCTCATGCCCAACTCTGGGATCTAGAACCATCCATGCGATATCACCACGCTCTGGGACATAGTCTATTTCAGTCATTGACTCTCTCGGCACCGACATCGACACCCCAATCAAATTCACCATGTACGTTTTCAGGTGTGACATCCTTTAACATAGTAGCAAGCGTGAAATAAGTGGCTTTCCTTACAGGCGTAAGGACTATTGACTTGCCCTTCAGAGTTATTACGAGTGTTTGACTAGGCTCTAAGTGGGCAGCATCAATAACTTTTTTTGGCAAGCGAATACCGGTACTGTTACCCCATTTTTGTAAGTTTTGCGTAACATTCATATAATTTCTCCTTGTATATATTAGTATATACATTACGTCTTATTCGTCAAGCACTTTATCGCATTGCCAGCGGTTTGAATCCCTTATCCCCAGCCAAGATGGTTATGGTTAAACAAAGGTAATTTGCCTCTGTTTTTGGTATTATATGCATATGCACAAATCTGAAGTAATTGACTTTGTGGAGTCTCAAAAAAGCTTGCATTTATATAAAAACATACAAGAAGCATTTGTTGAAGTTCTTGGTAGGTTGCCTGACAAGCAATTCGAAAAGGTGAAAAACGACCTGATAGTAATGGCATTTCACGATGGAATAAGTGGCCAGGTAATGCATTTCCCAGCCAAAAATAACAATTTTGCCGTAATGCAATTATATATACCAGCAAATATGCCTAACGATGTATTAAGATGGGTTATCGCCCATGAATTGGGGCATGTTATGCAAGCTAGAAATTGGCAAAAATCTGACGGCATAAAGTTAGAAGACGAGGCAACGGAATTTGCCAAGAAACTTGGGTTTACCAAGACAAAAAACATCACTAAATGGTTACTAAACAAGAACTCTTAATATTTGTTGCGATAACATCCACGATGACCATCCAACTATAGCGAGTTATGTGGTGGGGTAAGCTATAACCCCACTCCTAACTTCATCAACCAAGGCCAGCCAGTATAGATTAGAACTTAAATCAAATATGTAGTTATGTTAGCAATTATTGTTCAAGATCAAGACGCTCAGTAAATTACCTTAAAAATACATATCCCGATATATGTAATTGTTGATGCGTGTAACAGATATAATAATTGTAAATAATTCTCCCTTTACTTTATATATATAATGTAAGTAGTTTATTGTGTGAGAAAAGTAATGAAAACATCAACTAAGCATTACCAATTAAATACCAAGCAAATCCACATTTTGAAGATGACCTATAAATTCAGGTTTATGACAGCCCCACTACTAGCCCAATACGAAGAACTAAAAAGCAACTGTTCAACTTTTACCAGGTTAGAATCGTTACGACTACAAGGTTACCTAGGCCGGCGTCAAGAAGATAACGATAAATTCCAGAACAAAGGTTTTCGGTACTATCTGACGCCCCAAGGGTTACTTTATTTAGGGCATAATCAAAACATCAGTAAACACTCGCTTCATCCGCAATATAAAAACCAATCTGTCGGTAGTGCCTTTATCGACCATGCCGGGGACGTCTTTCGGGCTTATTTGTCGCTACGCCGTAGCTATCCGGGAGTCTTTGATATCTTTACCATCAATGAGCTGGGCGAATATGATTATTTTCCCAACCCCAAACCGGATCTTTACCTGAACCGGCTTAAATATCAAAAAGGCAGCAACGAATTTATGCTCTACCTGGAGCATGATAACCCTTCATTTGTAACCAAAAAACGTTTTGATAAGCTGCTGGAACATTTCGATTCGGGTGAATGGGAAGCCGAACTAGGCACACCCTACCCCGCTATTCTATTTGTCCTGAGTGACTCCGGATCAGAAAGTCGTATCCAGCACTACATAACCGATAAACTAGATAATGCCGGGATTGATGATCTGATGGTTTTAACTACGAGCTATAGATCGTTAACTAAAAGCGGTCAGCCTAATATCTGGAGCTCAGTCGATGAACCGGATGAGCTTGTTGCCTTGGTAAAATTGTAGAGTAGTTTATCGTCGTACTCAAGACGTGAAGAGTCAGTTATTCTCGATAACTTCAAGCCAGTTGACGCTAGCTAGAGAAGTACCGAGTAGATCACTCCATAGGCTGGCTCCAAGTGGTAAGTCGTACATTTCCTCTTCTATCTCTGACTTAAGCCACTCAGCTTTTTTAAAGTCACTCTCGCTTCGAGCTAGAGCTTCGGCTAGCATTTCATAGCTCCCTGGATCGTTATTGAGCCATAGGCTTACCAGCCACGTCTCACGGTTAGTCCAACCGTTGTATGTTGATGTATCATTCATAGCTCGTCTCCCGATTGACTACTCTTATGGCCACACGTATCGCAGTCATAACGATCGGCTACGAAGTCAACAAGCTCTTGATCGCTAGCTACATCAATATTGTCAGCCAGATCATAGTACAGACAGCTACAAATCTGCAGTAGTGCTAGTTTCTCCAGCTCTACTCGGTAGTGCGAGTAACCCTTGTTTAGATTTAATAATTGCATGCTATTGTTCTCCTTTACTTTACGTAATGGAGACATGAACCATCCCAAGGAGACTCACTTGTCAAGGTGGAGACTAGTTACTACCTTGAGAAGTGAGTTCGGGATGTACACTGATAGACCTACGTAAAGAAAAATCCCTGTTATCATATAGCTATGAATAATCCAGAACTAAGGAAGCAGACATTCATAGAGGTGCATCAAAAGCAGAGGACAGTACTCAAATGGGGGACTGTTGGCGTTGGGGTTGTACTTTTGCTATGGTTTGTAATCGGTGTAAAGGCCAACAATAGCCTTTTTGTTACTAAGAAACAACTGACTTTTCATTATTATGTTCAAGTAGTAGATGAAAATAGTAATTCAAACGCAGTTTATACAGTCCCTGCAGATGTAAAAAGCAATTCGAATACTGTGGCATGTCAGAGTGACTATGGTTGTGAAAGTGGTGTTAATGTTATAGAAATCCATTGGCCCGATGGTGGCTATACCACCTTTAGCAGTTGCTCAATGGAGAACTTCAACTTTGCAGATTATGTCAGTTGTACGGCAACAAATGGGAATCATAGACCCTACGGCGTAAAGCTAACTAATAAAGTAGTGCAATAGAAACAATAACGATCTAGTCTTTTAAGGTAATTTACGCCTGTAGTTATATACTCAAACCAATACACCTAAAGCAGAAAAAAGCAGCCTCAAAAATCGTGGGAGTTTTTCTATCTATATTGGACTAAACGAACAATCTTCATCGACAATCTTCAATCAATTTAGTTAGATAACCAAAATGTGCGAAGTAGGTATATCTGACCAGAATTATACCTTGCTCTGCAATAGCTTTTTCATAAGCTTCCCTAAAACTGATACCATCTCGTTCAATAAGCTTTGATAATATATGACATGCCTGTAGGGGTACAGAATAATCATTATTCTTCATGGTTGTACGCCACTCTTCAATTGTATTATAGGGTAGTTGAGCAAGATGTACTTGCATCCTATCTTCAGATAGTGGTAAGAAACCACAAGTACATTTAGCGCCTGTACCTAGGGGTTGGAGGATTATTGTTTTGTGGATCTCTCCTGAAATTCTTGCTTCTGACATAAAAATATCCTTTCTGCTTTGGAAAGGATATTTAATCGACTTCTCGTATCCTTCCCATTGCGGGCTAGGCTTAGCACCTTACTTAATAGTAGGTTGCTGGCAGGTCAATGAGCTAGATCTCTCGCTGCACTCTTGATATTAAATTGTTAACACTACTAGTATACACCTCTATTCAAGCCATTTACTCCACGCTCGTAGACTAGTTACTACCTTGAGAAGTGAGTTCGGGATGTATGCTACGAGACCTACGTAAAGGAAACCTTTCATAAACAGAGGTAAAAGGTGTATTCTTATACCAGAATTTGGAGGATAAATGTCAGCAAAGAAGAACCTTACGTCTGACCAACAGGCAGAGTATGTCGCTTTCTATAACTCAATCTGGTGGGCTTATAAGGATCGATTCCAGCTGTTCATGAAAGAACTGGGTTTTGATATTGGCTTCATATTCCAGGACGACAAGAATTTTGAAAAAGGTGCTAAAAAGTTTGTAGAAGATCACCCAAACGCCAGTGAGTTTATAGAAGTAGCCAGAAATGATCGAAAGATATGGCAAAATCAACTAGCTATACATCGTAATGCATTGCATAGTGGAGACAGGCGTAACGAGAAACATGATTTGGACAACCCTGCTGACGCTAGAATGATTTTTGATAATGTTTGGCAGGCAATCGAAGAAGACTTTGCTTACTTAGGTGAGAAAATAATGGATGAGGCTTGGACGCTTGTGGAGGTTCCCGAAGAGCAACGTGATGAAACTATTCCCGTGAGGTTCAAGCCGTATCTTAAGGGGTTACTGGATGGCTCTATCAAGTTGCCACCCTTAGGCTCTTCATCATCTCAATCGGAAGCGAGTAAATAGCTCTATGGAAAGTAAGCTCGGAGTCACAACTTTCGTAACATGGCATCCACCTAAGGAAGACGTAACCGTAGGTAATATCAAACTGTCTAATGGTAACGGGGTAAAGATAACCACAAAAACCACCAACTCAAGCGGCTACTCGCAGCGGTCTACTGTGAGCCTTGAGTATGAAACTCTGGCTGAAGGTGAGCTGGATATGTGGGTGCTATTTCACGCTTTTATTCTGGGTGACCCGTGGGTTCTTCCATCGTATATGGGAACTATTCACGGAGTTGTCGAGTCGCTAGACAAGCCCTTTGGCTCGGAGAAAGATTACGATGATTTTCTGAATACTGCATACCGAACAGAGGGTATTACTCAGAAAATGAGCTATCAAGAGCTGTACCAAAAGTTCATTGGACTTAGCGAACAACAGAGCGGTATGGCAAAGAATTGGCTCCTCGATTTGAAACCTGGGGATGGTTGGTCGCACCCTGAAATGGCTGACTACTCATACTGGAGAATGGTTATTGATTTCTCGATAGTCGAAGCAATAATGGGGCGGCAGCCGTTTTGCGAAGAATCTCATGAATGCTCAGTGTGTCACAAGACTGATATTAGGCACCATCCAACTGATGCAAAAGAGTGGGCAAAGAATAGGTTGCTGGAGATTGTTGGTGACGCCGAGAAAACTGACCAGTATATGAAAGTTATTTGGACAGTACGACAGAGCATACGACATAAAACCGCACACGAAAGTGATTATCCGCATCAAAGACCTTCAAGCCCGCTTAAGCATGGTGATAATGAGTTTGATATTGATACGGTTGTAAATAGTTTCAAGACTGATAGCCATGCACTGACTGCTTTAGAAAATAACATGCACGAAGTAACTAGGATACTACTATTGAATAATATTCTAAAGACGAAGATCTTCCTGGATATACGCCCCTATATGATTCGCTCAGGTGGAATGAGCTGGGACGATTTCATAAAACTGGTGGAGAGCAAGAACTAAGATTACATTCTATTATTTTGTTAAGCATCTATTATTAGGACTCATGCCTTATAATTACCCCTAGATATGACAAAGGTAAATACAAGCCTTAGGGCAGCGAAACATGCAAAGACTGATGAGTTCTACACTCAGTTTTCTGATATTCAGAAAGAGATAGAAGCATATCTAGAATATGACCCAGACACTTTCAAAAACAAAGTAGTTTACTCGAATTGCGATGATCCATTTGAAAGTAATTTTTTCCGTTACTTTGTACTGAACTTTAATAGGTTAGGACTCAAGCAGCTCATCGCAACCAGTTACAAACCTTCACCTATAGCAAATACACAACTGGGATTATTTGGTGACGATAAAACTCTTAAAGAGCGAAAGGGTCGCCCAAAAGTAACAGCTAATAAATTCATTATCAATGAAGTTCACGACATGGATGGTGACGGAGCTTTTAATTTGTCTGATATTTCAGAGCAGTTGAAAGTAAACAAAAATAATGAATGGACTCCTCTTGAAGGTGATGGAGACTTTCGTAGTCAAGAATGTATTGAATTGCTGAAACAATCAGACATTGTGGTGACAAATCCACCCTTTAGTTTATTTCGACAATACCTCAAGCAACTTTTCGATTACGATAAAAAGTTTCTGATCATAGGCAACATGAACGCAATTACATATAGGGAGGTTTTTCCGCTTCTAAAAGAAAATAAAATGTGGCTTGGTGTAACCCGAAGCGGCACAGGCTCAATGTGGTTCGTTGTCAGCGATGATATGCCTACAAAGACCGGACAACGAATAGATGAGAATGGTGTGAGGTATCAAACAATTGGTAACTCAGCATGGTTTACAAATCTTGACCATGGCCGTCGCCACCAAAGTCTTTCATTGATGACACAGACAGACATAGTCAAGTTTGCGACAAAAGAACCATTTAACAAATACTTCAATCATGATGCAATAGATGTTTCACTCGTAAAGAATATACCCAGCGACTACGATGGTTTGATGGGTGTTCCGATTACGTTTTTTGGTAAATATAACCCTGAGCAGTTTGAAATTATCGGACTTGGAATATCTAATTCTGGGATTGAGATTGGTGTCAGACCATATGAACCAGAACATAAAAAATATCGTAAGGAAATTCAAAAACGAGGTGCTGTGGATGGTGATTTATATATGATTATCGATGGAGAAGTAACAGTTCCCTATGCAAGGGTACTGATTAAGCACAGAAAGGCAGTAAAATGAAAACTACATTCAAAACCGATATTACCATTCGCGATATTGTCGATGGATTTGTCTACAACGAGTTAGAAGGAAAAGGTTTGTTTGGTTTGTCTGGCAAGCTCACTATACAGCCAGAGTTCCAGCGAAATTACATCTACGCCGATGGCAAAAAAGATGTTGCGGTAATAGAATCTATTCTAAAGGGTTACCCTATTGGCTTGCTTTACTTTAATAACGTAGGGGAAGAGGCATACGAGGTACTCGATGGTCAGCAGCGCATTACAAGCGTAGGTCGTTTTATTACAGGCAAGTTTGCTGTAAAGGACGCAAATGGTCATGAACAATACTACAGTGGAATGGCGCAGACGGTGCAAGAAGACATTTTGAAAACACCACTACTCGTGTACATGTGCGAAGGGGAAGAACAAGAGATGATGAAGTGGTTTGAGACGATCAACACCGCTGGAGTACCACTAAAAGAGCAAGAGATACGCAACGCAGTTTATCATGGGTCATTTGTTAATAGAGCCAAGGAAGTATTCAGCAATAGTCAAGATTCAAATGTGCAAAAGTGGAGTGCATATGTTTCTGGAGACGTAAAAAGACAAGACTTTCTCGAAACAGCATTGGCGTGGGTAAGCGATGGGCGTATAGGCGCGTACATGAGTCAGCACCGAAATGATAATGATGTAAACGAGCTAAAAGACCACTTCGACAAAGTTATAAATTGGGTGTCGAAGGTATTTACGGAAGTACATAGTGAAATGCGAGGTCTTGAGTGGGATAGTTTGTACAAAACTTATGGCCAGCAAGACTATGACCCTAGTGAGGTCGCGGAACAAGTTAAGTCATTGTATATGAGCTATGAGGTGCGACGGAAAAGAGGCATATTCGAATATATTCTCGGTGGGTCAAAGGATACTACGTTGCTAGAAATACGCGTATTCGAACCATCTACTATCAAGACGGCTTACGCTAATCAAACTAAAACTGCACAAGAAAGTGGCATATCAAATTGTCCACTTTGCGCCGCAGGGGATAACGTCAATAAAGACAGAATATATAACTTATCAGAAATGGATGCAGACCATGTGACAGCTTGGAGCAAAGGAGGCGCGACCGACATTAACAATTGTGAAATGCTCTGTAAAACCCATAATCGTGCTAAAGGCAATCGTTAGCTATTAGCCCTATATATAATAGTGTGAATACTACCACTCACTTGATTGCTAAGCCAGCTTCTTGGGCTTCTTCGTCAGTGTAATCTTTGCCTGACTGCTCTTTTAAGAGCTTTTGTAGTTTTTTGATATGTTTGGGGCTAATTCTTGCACCCATGCCTCAACTATAACCGACCTTAAACTGTTATAATAATTAATATGAATAATAGTAATAAGCCAAAACGAAAGGTAGGCAGACCACAGCTTCCTGAGCATCTCAGACAGAAGTATCAGAGGGTAGCAATATACCCTGAAACTTATCTTAAGTTGAAAAAGAAGTCACTCCTAGAAAATAAAACCATAGCTGATCTTATTAAAGAGCATTTCAATAAATGGTAGCTTTAAGTATAGCTTCATAAGATAGGCTGAAATGTAGTATTATTGCTACGCAGTATGGTTATACTTTCATTAACAATGCTGCACCAGAATTCACATATCTTGTTCTAACATTGTCAATGATACTCAAGTAAGATTAATACTAAGCAAATGTGTACTTTTGGTGTGTGAGTTTAGTCATAACCTCAGCTATGATGCCATGCCCAACCGTTAACTATTTAGTGTTACTGAAATGCGTCGCTCGACATCCATCTTGCCAGTACTCTCACGATTAGTAAATCGCACAAGTGGTATTTTAGCTTCGTCAAAGATTCTTTCAATTTCTACGTCTCGCAGTTGTCGGTCATCTGCATTGTGAGTCGAATCATCAAGTTCTATAGCAACCAGAGGTTTGAGGTCGGCTTTATCACATATTACATAATCAACCGATTTCCCATTAATATGCCTAAAGGCCGCTTTCCAGTTCTGTCCGGTGACTTTGCGCTCATCTAAAATTGCCGATAGATGGACCTGCGGGAAAATGTAATAGTTACTGCCAAATGCTTCGATTAGAGTTTTGAAAAAAATACTCTCTGCCTGAGTCATTAAATAATCTTTGCGCCCATAGTGATAAATAATCGATCCCTTGGTTGTCCCTGCCCTTTGTCTTTTAGAATAAAACAATCCAAGTATGATAACGACAGCACAAACTACTATGACGATAAGTGATGATTTCATATATCTTGAATGTAATTAGAGAATATCTGTTTCAATCATACCACTGCTTATGTTTTATGAAGTTATCGTGGATTCGAACCTAGATAACACATCGAACTGTCTGTGTGAAATGAAACCCATAATAGTAGTCAATAAAACTGAAATTTGAAATCAAATTGTATACTAAAATTTGAAAGACTTGTGTGCCCTACGAGGCAACATAAGTCTTTCTTTAGTTAAAAAGTGTAATTAATTATTGAAAATCTATATTGTAATATTTATAACACTTATTTGACATTCCAAATAATTATTTTAGTCTGTTATCCTGTGTCTCAAAATCCTTACGCTGTTCCTCCCCTGATAGTCCTTATGCTATGTAATATAGTTGACAAACACAAAATAGATATGTAGATAATTGGGGCAATAAGGGAGGCCGTATGACAAGACCATCAACCGCGCTTAAGTTCATCGCAACTGGCATGGCATTGGCCCTTCCAATCGTACTGGTTACTCCCGTCTTAGCCGCCACGGCAGGTGTCACCCAAGTACAGAATTTTATCGAGAGCGTCATTCAGGCGCTCGCAGGACTAGCCGGTCTCATCGCGACCGGCTTTTTTATAATGGGCGGCTTTCACTACATCACCAGCTCCGGTAACCCGGAACACTTGGACCGGGCCAAGAAGACGCTGTTCTTCTCAGCCCTGGGTCTGTGTATTATCATCGGCGCTTTCGTACTGAGTACGATTGTGACAACTTTAGCAACTAATGCCTTTGGGAGCTAAGCATGCCAGACTGGACGGCAACCACCAAGTTCTTCGCCGCCCAGTCAGTCTCCAGCTCGATGCAGAGCTACGTGGCGCCTATCGTCCAGGCGATGAGCGCCCTGGCGGCTTTGGGCTGCGTCCTCTTCCTGATTTACGCCGGCTACCAGTACATGACCTCTTCCGGCAATCCGGAAAGTCTGGCGGCTGCCAAGCATACCATCCGTAATGCCCTACTCGGGCTAATTCTGGTCCTGGCGGCCGGCACGCTGACCACTATCTTTGCCAACGCTTACCACCCGTCGGTAGCTAGCTTGGCCAATAACCTGCCGAGTTTAAGCGCTATCCAGCCGGACAAGACCAGCAGCGGCATTGTCGGGGTCATTATCGACGCCGTGACCGGTATCTTAAACGATATCGTCCAATCGGTAGCGGCACCGTTCCTGAAAGCCTTGTCCGACTTCACCTCCGGTACTCCCTTAATAGCCGGCAATTCGGCTGTCTTTAACCTCTGGCTGGCCGTCACCGGCCTGGCCGACGCCATTTTCGTGGTGGTGGTGGCCTTGCTCGGGCTGCACATGATGAGCGCCAGTACTTTCGGCCTGGAAGAAGCCGAGTTCAAGCACCTGCTGCCGCAGATCGGTCTAACCTTCCTGCTGATCAACAGCTCAGTCTTCATTATCGACGGATTAATCAGCTTCTCTAATGCCATGATTCATGCCCTGAGAGTTGGTTTCGGGCCGACTAATGTCTGGACAGTACTAACTGATGTGGCCAAGAACTCCGGTGGTTACGGATTGGCCGCCCTGCTGATTATGGTAGCCTCCCTGATTCTGGCGGTAGTGCTGCTAGTCTACTATGTCGGCCGGATTGTCATGATCTATCTGGGCGCTGTTTTGGCGCCGCTAGTCCTACTGATGTGGCTAGTCCCGGGCTTTAAAGATTTCGCCACCAGTGCCGCCAAGGTCTATGCCGCCACTATCTTTGTCCTGTTCGTTCATGTCGTTATCCTGGAACTGGCCGCTTCGTTATTTACTGGTATGATGGCCGGCAACCCGGCTAATGTACCCGATCCGTTAATGTCCATGATCGTCGGCGTGGCGGCCTTGATCGCCCTGCTCAAGACCCAAAGTTTCATGATGCAGCTATCCTATGTCAGCGTCGGACCGCGGACCGCTCGGAAACTGGGCACCGAGTTTATTAACGGCATCAGTTACTTAAACCGTGGCCGCCAATTGGTGACCGGAACGGTCAGCTCGCACTCCGCCAGCCGGGCCGGGAATGCCACTGGCGGTAGCACCGGTAGTAGCAGCCGGAGCGCCGCCAGTCCTAACAATTATGCCCAGCCGGTAGTAGTAACCGCCAGCCGTACGGCCGCCAAGGCCAATCGTCCGTCGACCGGCAGCACGACTGTCGCCCCGGCACAACCGGCCCGACCGAAGTCAACTAAACAGGAGCCCAAGCCATGAAAGTAACCGTTGTACCGGCCCAAGTTACCACCGTAGAAGATCGGATCGCCGGCAACTTAGGCCTTAGCCAGCTACTGCTACTGGTGACGCCAGTGTTCGGCGGCTGTATCTTATATGTTATCTTGCCGCCAGTTGGCCACGCCGCCGTTTATAAATTTGTCCTGATGTTCCTGCTGCTTTTCGCCTGCAGCCTGCTGGCTATCCGGGTCAGGGGCAAAATAGTCCTGTTTTGGTTGGCCGTGATAGTCAGCTACAACCTGCGCCCGCGCTACTACCTGTTCGATAAACATAGCCTGAATGGCCGGGAGACCTACGCCGCTCCAGCCGTAGCTGTTAAAGAACCACCCCAAGCCAAGCCGGAACGCCAGCCGGAAACACCGGCACTGTCGGTCGCCGAAAGGGTCAGAGTGGAAAACTTGATGGTTAATCCGGCGGCTAATCTGGCCTTTGAAACCAGGAAAGGAGGGCTCTATGTCCGTATTCGTCAAGTCAAACAGGAGAGTTAGTGCCCGGGACCAGATCGATATTAAGGCTGTCAAGGACGGTATCTTAAGCCTGTCCCACAATCGTTGC
>Ga0182030_10007075_pt1 | contig 23516 bp, 10 predicted proteins | sample 812S3MmetaG_FD_121299 | JGI IMG/M metagenome (GOLD analysis project Ga0182030, IMG submission 121299) | Permafrost microbial communities from Stordalen Mire, Sweden - 812S3M metaG (Illumina Assembly) | ecosystem: Environmental > Terrestrial > Soil > Wetlands > Permafrost | place: Sweden...
ATTCGGGTCAATGCCGCCCGCTTGTCGTTATTGGGGGTTCGGGATAATTTTGACCACAAACTATGAAACAAAACAGTCGTCATGGAAACCAGCCAAGCGTCCTGCTTGGTATGCAGTGCCCTATTTCCGTGCAATCCGCGCGGAAACGCCATTCCATGAAAATCACAAATTTATTTGGTTTATGCGTCGCCCTTGCCACCGGCATGGTTGCCGGTTGCGCGCATAAAAGCCCGGCTCCAAGCACCACCCCTGCGGCGTTGCAGAATCAATCGAGCGAATCGTCCGGCACTAATTCCGTGGACGCCGTCACACAACCCGGAGAATCCACAACCAATTCGGCGGGCTCGATCTTGACAAATACGGTGATGGCGGAAACGGCACCGGTCGCAACAACCCAGGCGGCTGAAATCTCGACGAACGAAATTCCCGCCGTCACCGCTCCGGCCACTGAAACTAACACGAATGAAGTTTCAACAACTGCGGCTCCGGTCGCTGTCATTCCGACAAACGAAGTTTCGAACGCAGCAGTTCCTTCCGCCGTTGAAGTCGCCACCAACGAAGCTACTGCGGTGACGCCTCCGGTTGGTGAAGTTGCAACGAACGAGGCCGCATCAACAGTCGCTCCGGTTGCCGTCGCTTCCACCAACGAAAATGCTGCTGTGGCCGCACCCGTCGCTGAAGCCCCCACAAATGAAATTCCCGTGGCGGCGACTCTGGTTGTGGCAACTGCCACGAATGAATCGTCAACTGTCACCACTTCGACCACTGAAACGGTCACGAACGAAGCCCCGACTGCTGTTCCAATTGCCGAAGCACCCACGAACGAAGCTTCGGCTGTTGCTGCGCCGGTTGTGGTTGTTTCCACCAATGAGGCTCCCGCGATTGCTCCCGTTGCCGAGGCTGCTACAAATCAAATTCCGGCGGTGGCTTCGGTTGAAACTTCCACCAACGAAACTCCGATTGTTACGACTGCGTCCGCGGTTGAGACTGTCACCAAAGAAGTTCCGCCCATTGTCGCGACGGCTCCCGAAGCAACTACGAACGAAACCCCGACCGTTCCTGTTGCTCCCGCGTCCACCAACGAGGCTCCGGCGGTTGTCGCTCCTGCTGTCGAAGCCCCCACGAATGAAGTCCCGACGACGGCAGCTCCTGTTGCTGAAACTTCCAGCAACGAAATTCCTGCGGCTGTTCCGAGTGCTGTAGTTACCAATGAAATTCCGGCCGCTGTCGCTCCGCTTGCCGAGGCACCCACGAATGCAGTTCCCACAGCAGCCCCGGTTGCCAATGTTCAAACAAACGAGGCTCCCGCTGCTGCCGCCAGTCCGGCGATGGTGACACCATTACCTGCAACAGTGGCACCGGCAACGCCCAAGCCGGCTCCGGCTCCGGCGACCATACCTCCAACTCCGCCGGCAAAGGTGATCCCGGCCAATCAACTTGTGACCATCACTGGAGGAGTCTATAACAATGTCCAGGTTGTAAAAGTCGAGCAAGATGGAATATACATCAGCTTTACGCCCCGGGGTGGCGGGCTGGCAATGACCAAGATATATTATAACGAACTCTCCGCTGAAATGCGGCAGCGTTACGGATCCAGTTCCGCGAACCAATAATTTATTCGGGGCTCGAAACAAAAGTGACGACGCTCTCTGGTGGCAACTGAAACCCATTTTCGAAACCAGTTGGAACTTCCTTACGCAGCTCAGCGTTGGACGAGGTGAGGTAGGGAATAAAACTTTTTGAACGGACGGAAGATTTCCCGACGCCGGTGAAAGCAATCCGAACCCGCCGAGGCTGGTGGCTTGAGTTGATAAAGATAACTACCAGTTGACCGTTTTTCGGATCCAGAAAAGCCGCCCCCGCCACACCTTGAATATCCAGCGGCTTTTCACCCCGCAGATCAACCCGCACCATGCCGGGCCGGATAAACCGGCTGTAATTGCCCAGCACCCACAGCGTCTTTGATTCCAAGATGTTTTCAGGGTCTCCCGGTTGATGGTAGTCCGTGTAGATCAGCCCGCTCTTAAACTCCTCGTTGGCCACCGCCAGCCACCATTGCCAGGCGGAGGCGTTGACCAGCGTGAGATCGCAATCAATGACGCGCGCCACGCGCAACGCGGTGTCCATCGTCAGATCCCGGCCCCGCTCCATGACGCAGTATTCGGACTGCCAAATTTTCCAGCCCGGGTAATCCTGCATCGCCCGCGCAAGCCGTTCACGGTCGGGCACAAGCTGGTCGGGTATGCGGTCGGACCAGTAACTGTGATAGGATACCACATTCCCAAATCCGGCGGACGCTTCGGGGTCGGCGCAAATCCATTTCAGATAATCGCCATAGGCGGCGCGCCATTTTTTCCCGGCCCATTTATCCAGCGAAAACATATCGGGGATGCTGCCCGACTCCGGCCCGAGAATTTTCGTTTTTAGGCCGGCCAGCTTGAGGTGTCTGGCCAGGGCCACATACAGTCGCTTGAGATCGTCGTTGCTGGCACGATTGCCCTCCTGTCCGCGCTGCCATTCCCACTGCGGCTCGTTGACCGGGAGAACATAGTCGAACTCAATGCGCTCCCGTTCATCTGCATTGTCCCGGAAATGGATCAGGATGTCGGTGATGTAGCGGGCAAACTCATCCTCGGCCCCAGGCTTGAGATTGGTGGTCGAGTTTGTGTCAGCCCCGAGATTGCTCAGGCCATTTCGGGTTAACCAGGAGGGCGGACTGTAAATGGTGGCCAGGAATTGATGCACGCCGCGAGCCTTGGCGGCACGCAAAAACCCGCGTTGACCCGCCTCGCGGGACCAGTCGTATTTTCCGGGGGCCACGGCAAAGGTCTCCGCCGTTCGCCAAGGATCCCGGATGGTGTGGGGGTTGAGGCCGGCGCCCACATAAAACCGCCAGCAGGAAAGGCCGATGCCCGTGTTGGTGGAAAAAAGCAGATCGGCGACGCGGTTTTTATCGGCCTCCGGCCACGCGCTGATTCCCTGCAGGGACCAGGCATCGTTCGCGCCGAAGTTGTCCATCGTCTGATGCCGAATCCCGAGATCCAGAACAAACGTATCACTTGCCGGCAAGTCACCGGCCAGAACCAACGACGGCAGGAAAGCCATGCCGGCGATGAGTCCGCTAATATTCATTTTTGCACCAGCGCGTTGCCGACGTAGATGCGGTAATCATTGATGCGGCCACTGTCCTGGCCCTGGCGCGGGACATAGCGGAAACCGGAAATCGTCTGCGCCTGGCCAAGATTCAAGATCAACCGGTGCGGATGATCCGGCGAGGCGTTCTTCCATTCCGTGTGCCAGAAATTCGCCGTCTGGCCGTCAATCGCGTTTTCCGCCGAGCCGTCCTCGGCGTTGCGTTCCTCGCTGTCCACGTAGGCGATGGTCCAGCCGTTGTGGCTGATCGCATTGCCACTGGCGTCGAGCAAATCCAGTTCGGCCACGGCGGCGTAGGGCTTGCCGTCCTGGGCGTTCAGCGATTCGAGGCAGAAATACTTTCCCGAGGCCGGCGCGGTGAACCTGATTTCCTGCGTGTCCGCGCCCGGCGCAAACGTGCCGGTGAAAACCGGCGTGATCAGGTTCAACGTCACCGCTGGCCGCCGGGACTGGGCGAAATCTTTTTCCGGATGCAACTCATCGAGCACCGGTTTTTCGAGGCCTGCGATGGAATGACTTTCCGTGCCAAGCAGATCCAGGATCACGATTTCATTTTCGCCGGCGTGCAACCAGCAGCCGGGCGCGTAAGCCGTTTGCGTCGGGCCAATGTTCCAATAGCGGCCAAGGCAATGGCCGTTGACCCACACATCGCCCTTGCCCCAGTTGTGCAAATCCAGAAACGTGTCGCCGGCTTTTTCCAGCGTGAACGTGCCGCGCCAGAACGCCGGAGCGCCGGGCACCGTCCCGGCTCGTTGGTCGTTAAAACTCGCCGAGGCGGTGCTCGGCGCTCCGGGCGCGTGATACTTCAAGCCCGCAAGCATTTTCGCATCGAGCGGCAATTTGAAGATTTTCCATCTCTTCAAAACGTCACCGCCAAGTTTCACCGGCGCGATCAGCCCTTTGCGATCAGCCATTTCGGGACCGAAATTCACGCGGCCCATCGGCTCGACTAAAATATCGAGCTGCGCCGCCTGTTTGCGCTCCGGCAAAACAATCTGATCCTTCGCACTGCGGCGATCCAAAATGCCGACGCGCTGGCCGTCGAGAAGCACGTAGCCGAAATCGTGGATGGCCGCGGCTTCGAGCGTGGTCGCGGCGCCGGCGGGTATTTTGGTGCGATACAAAATGCAGCCGTAGCCCTGGTTGTAGGCTTCCATGTTGCGTGGGGTTTTGTCTTTCACTGCTGCCGGAAGGTTTTTAAAAATCGGTGCGACCGCTTTCAATTCCACCGGCGCGAAACTCACCACCGGATTTGGCAAGGGCGGTTCCGGCAATTTTTCCCCTGACAGAAGATATTTGGCGAACAGCTCGCGCGTCTGGAAAAATTTCGGTGTGGCCCAGCCGGCTTCGCTGATCGGCGCGTCGTAATCGTAGCTGGACGTGTCCGGCTTGAACGGCCGGTCGCAGCCGGACCACAGCCCGAACGTCGTGCCGCCATGCGCCATGTAGATGCTGAAAGACGCGTCCATGTCGAGCATAAGCTTCAAGTTGGGCAGATAATCCTCCGGTTTGCCCGAGTGATGCGGCTGGCCCCAGGTGTCAAACCAGCCGGGATAAAATTCGCTGCAAATCAGCGGGCCGGTCGGCTGGATTTTGCGCACCTTCGCAAAATTATTCACCACGTCGCTGCCAAAATTTCCGGCCTGAAACAGATTCGTGAGCATTCCGTTTTTCATCAGGTCCGGCGGATTGCACGCGAACAGCGGCACGTCAAAACCCGCGTCCACCAAGGCTTTTCTGATTTCGTCCATGTAGCCGGCGTCCTTGCCGTAGAAGCCGTATTCATTTTCCACCTGCGCCATGATGATCGGGCCGCCGTGCGTGATTTGCAGCGGACCGAGCACGCGGCCGACTTCCTTCAGATAGGATTTGACGGCGTTGAGATACCGCGGATCGCGCGAACGGAGCTGGATGTCATCGTATTTCAGCAGCCACCACGGCGTGCCGCCCATTTCCCATTCGGCGCAGGCATACGGGCCGGGCCGCAGAATCACCCACAAGCCTTCCTCCTGCGCGATGCGGCAAAACTCCGCGTCGTCCGCTTGGCCGGTCCAGACATATTCGCCGGGCTTTGGCTCGTGCAAATTCCAAAACAGATACGCGCAGACGGTGTTCAAGCCCATCGCCTTGGCCATCTGCAAACGGTGGCGCCAGTATACCATCGGCACGCGCGCGGCGTGGATTTCACCGCAGCGGATTTGGAACCGCTGGCCGTCGAGCAGAAAATCATTCGTGCCGATGGCGAAGGTATGACGCGCGGGTTCGCCGGCCATCAGCAGCCGACAAAAACCCAGCGCAATCAGAAGCAGCAACCTGGTTGACAGTTTCATTTTCATGTACCGGCCACGGCCGGCCAAAGATAAACAGTCCCGTTATTGGCCATGCGGTTTCTTTTCCGTGGCGAGGCGGAGAATCGTAAGCGAGTTCCCGTGAAACGTCCAATGCAGGTCGTCGCCGTGGAAGTTAAAGCTGTTGGTCTGCGGCGAGATGGCTGTGGGGGCATCCAGTGAGTTTTCGGCAAGGAGACTAATGCCCGTGAGAACGATGGCTTTCCCAGCACCGGTCAAACCCGGAACTTTTCCCGACGAACATTTGACCTCCGTGTCCAAAGCATTCGTTGAGACATTGACCACCTTCAAAATGATGTCGCCAGTTTTGCCATCATGGGTGGCGCTGGCGAAGAGGGATTTCAGCGGCTGACAATCCAAATCATGGACCAACTGGCCGTCCAAAAAGCAGCGCACACGGGCACCCTTCACTTCCACCCGAAGGTCATACCAGCGGCCGGTTTCAACATGGCCGGGAGTCTTGGAGATGATGTGGTTGCCCAGTTCAATGGCGTCGGTGGAATTACCCCAGCCGCCAATGTTCCACCAGCTCTTGGCTCCCTCGTCGTTCACACGAAACAGAATCAGAAATCCTTCGTCGCCACCCAATTTACGCGCCTTCAAGGTCAGCGTGTAATCGGTCCAGGATTTTTCGCCGGCGATAGCCCGGACATTTTCACTGCTGCCGGACTGGCGCAGACTGCCGTCGGCCACCCGCCAATCACCGCCTCCCGCCATCCGCCAGCCGTCGCTGTTGGCACTGAAATCCGACGTGAACAAGACGGTTCCATCCGGCCCGGCCACCTGAACGTCCTTGAACTCGGCCTGGGTTTTCCATGTGCCGACGCCGATGGCCCCGGACTCGGCATTGGGATTGGCGGGCGGCGCGTCAATGGTGCTGGGCAGTGTCACATCACCGCGATTTTCACTAAACATTTTTTGAACATAGTAGCTCGGCAGGCCATACCAACGCGCGCTGTCGAAGTTGATCAGGTCGGGGTTCCACGCACGATGGTTCAAATTGACGAACAACGGGGCATAACTGGCCATGACCACCATGTCCGAATTACGTTCCATGCCGGTCATGAACGCCGCCTCGCCCAGGGCGGCCTGGAGATTGCCCTTGCCGGCATTTTCGGTGACGGCGTATTCGCCGATGAAGATTTTCGGCCCGGTGCGGTCATGACTGTCATACTGGCTGGCGCGCCACATGAAGGATTCCGGCGACTCATAGTAATGTTCATCTACGATGTCGGGCGTGGGTGTTTTCGGATAAGGCCGCCCGCGCAAATCCGTGGTCATGATCAGATGCATGTCAGGATATTGTTTGCGGATGGCGTTTGCCAGCAGAGGCCAGCGCTGATCATAATCCGGGCCGCCGTTCTCATTGCCAATTTCCATATATTTCAAACCAAACGGGGCCGGGTGTCCGGCCTTGGCGCGCAACGAACCCCAAACGGAATTGGTCGGGCCGTTGGCATATTCGATGGCATCCAGGGCATCCTGAATCCAAGGACCCATCTCGTCCAGCGGAATGCTATCATGGAGTGTCATGCCATCGTTGATGCAAAACAGTGGCTCGGCGCCGAGATCCTCGCACATTTGCAGGTATTCATAGAAGCCGAGTCCCTGCGTTGTGTTGTAACCCCAGGTATTCCAAAGCGGAGTGCGGACATCAATGTCCCCAATCGTGCTCTTCCAACGATACATGTGCGCGCGGTCATCACCCTCAACCCAGTTGCCGCCCGGAAAACGCAGGAAGGAAGGATGCAACGCCGCCAGGGATTCCATCAAGTCAACCCGCAACCCGTGGTTTTTCCAGGTTTTTTTGGGCATCAACGAAACCATGTCGAGAAACAAGGTGCCTTTGCCGGTCGCAGAAATCTGTAGTTCTGCCTTGGAATCGCCACGACGCGCGGCGAGATCCAGCGAGTAATACTTCCAGTGGTCATCAAGGCCGGAGATTTTGCCTTGGGCCAGTTCGGTTCCAGTCGCCCCGACAAGGCGCATCGTCAGCGGCCCTTCAAAGCCGTTGTCAGCACGGGCGGCAAACTTCAAGATATAACCGTCACCTTGGATAATGTTCATGCCCCAGTAGCCTTCATTTTCAAGGGTGAAAGCACCATCCACGTTGACCCGCAGACTGCGGCGATTAACCGGATTAAGCGGCGCGGAAGTATCAATGGCCATGCTGCTGGTGCCGTTGGTGGCTTTCAGCAGCCGCCAGTATTCCGGCCTCGCTGCATCCTCAAAAGACCGGTTGCGGACAAGCTCGGGATAAATGCCACCGTCGGCGGAAAGGTTGATGTCCTCGAAAAAAACACCCCACAACAGCGGTGAAACCGCGTGTCCGGGCTTGTCCACGTCAACCGTGATGGTCGCCTGGGCAAAAACCGCCTGGGTGGTGAAAAGGGACAAGGCGGCGGACAGGCAGGTGGAGAGGTTTGGTTTCATCGTTCGTGGTTATTACTTTAGAATGGTGGTCTAGGGATATACGAGCCGGTAAAACTCGTCGGTCTGGGTCGGGTCAATGGGCAGGCTGATCTGATTGGTTCCCGGAGAATTGGGAACCGCCGCCCAATCATTGCTGTTCAAACTGAGACCGGAGGAGAGATGGTTGGTCTGCATCATCAACCGCCAGCCGGTATTATCGGCAGGCCATGACAACACCAGATTGGTGCCGCTCAAACTCCAGACAATATTCGTCGGCACAGTCGAGACCAGGCCGACAACACCGAGCGTGCCATTTATTGCCAACTGGTTTGTCCAATACAAATTATTTCCAAGCGGCGGCAGGTTTGTTGCGGCAAAAGCTCCACCGTAGCTGGTCGCGGAAAATAATTGGAAGGTGTCGCCAGCCACCAGCGGATGCGCCCCGATGTTGGTCACAACCAGCGTGCCGCCGCAGGTGATCCCGCTCGACGGCAGCTTGATCTGGTCATTCGTAAATGCTCCGCCGTTCCGGTTGATTCTCATTACCATCACGCCGTTGAGCGCCGGGGTGTTGCTTAAAATCAGAGTGCCCACCCCACCAGCACCCGGCGCGATGGTGCCATTGACTATAACTGCACCTTTAACCGTCCCAAAACCGCGAAGGGCTTGCGCCGTATTTAGAGTATAGCCGGCCACGGCCGATAGATTAAAGATGGCTCCGCTGCCGACTACGATGTCGGCCGAATTGGAAATCGAACCTCCGCCGGACAACGCCAGCGTGCCGCCGTTGATGAGCGTATCGCCCGCATAGGTGTTCACATTGGTCAAGGTCAGCACGCCGGCACCGATCTTGGTCAGACCACCGCTGACGTTGGGCGTGGGCGCCTGACCCGTAATGGTCGCCGGCGTAGTGGCACCACCGCCCGACAGCATGAACGTCGGTATAGCGGTATAGTTGACCCCGGGACAAGTAATCACAACATTAGTAACCACACCGCTCGCGGGATTGATCTGGGCTATGGCCGTCGCGCCGACGCCGGTCGAGTCGCCTGCGCCAGGGATAATTGTGACGATGGGCGGGGCGATGTAACCAGCACCACCGGTGAAGGAGGCAATACCATTGATGCCATTGCCGGTCGGTGCCAAAAGGGCCTGGCCTATGGTAATGGTGGTAAAGACGGTGTTGTTGATAGTCGCGCCGCCGCCGTAGATGTTGGCGCTGTTCAAGCCCACCATGAAAGCCGTGCTGGACGCGCTCGGCTTGAGCGTGCCGCCGTTGAAGTTGACCCGGCCTCCCGGAGTGCCCGTCACCGAATTCGCCTGGACGCTGCCACCATTCAGATTCAAAGTTCCCGAATTGCCCGCCGTGCCGGAAATATTCAAGTTAATCCCCACGTTGGCGGTGTTGGCCACGGTGCCACCCATGACATTCACAATGGCCGTCTGGCCAGCCCCCCAGTTGCAGGCCAGTCCTCCGCCGCCGGTGGTGCCATAGTTGATGGACCCGCTGTAAACATTTAGGATGCCGGTCTGGGCAGCCCCGGCACGGGAAATGACCAGCCAGCCGGTGACGTTGACGGTGGCCCCATTGACATCCATGATGGCGTTGCCGGGGTTGGCTTCACCGCCGAGACCAATTTCATTCACCGCCAGAGTCCCCGCCCCGGCAGCATAGTAGCCAAAAGCACTTGCGGCGTTGCCGATTTGGAAGTCGGTGCTGTTGGCTGTCTGAGCGGCGGTAACCGTTCCACCGTTTTGATAGACCGCGCCCACCGCCCCACTGACGGCGCCGATATTAAAATTCACACCCGTAAGGTGGCCGCCTAAAACATTCAGCACCGCATTGGTTGCTGCGCTGCCAACCGTCAAGGTATTGGCAATGGTCACCACCCCGCTGACAGGAATATTGAGCGTGCCCGATCCCGCCAATGCCAGACTGCCGGTTCCACTGACGTTGCCTCCCAGCGTCAAGTTGCCGGCGGCGGTTGAAATCGTCTGACTGCCTCCAACCAAGGTCAAGTTGTTGTTGATTGTTTGCGGATTGGAGCTGTTGACCGTGATGATTGGACCCACACTATTCGTGCCCAGCATGAAAGCATTGCCGCCGATAGTATAGGACTGGGCATCGGGATTGAAGGTGATGCTGGAGTAACCAAAACCAGTCTCGTCGTTGTAAGGCGCCGTGGAACCAACCGATCCAAACACCAATGCATCGGCGTTGGAAACCGGTCCGGAACCGATGGCGTAGGCCCAGTTCGCCACGGTGCTGAAATTATTACCCGAACCGCCGGCCCAAGTATCTGAATTCACTGTGACCGGAGTGGTGATGCTCGTTTCGATGGAATTAAAGCTTTCGTTCCCGCCCTTCACCGCCGAGACGACATAGTAATAAGTCGTAGTGGCAGCGAGGGGATTATCGTTGTAATTGGTCGAGGCCGTGCTGCCCACCGTCACATAGGGGCCGCCGCTCAAAGTCGCGCGTTTCACATTGTAACCGGTCACGCCCGCCACGGGACTCCAGTTCAAAGACACCTGTGCGACCCCCGGCGTGGCGGTCAGGTTAATCGGCACATACAAACCACCCTGCAAAATCTCGATGGCACTGATGGAAGCGTTGTCCACCACGTTCACAAATTGAACCACGATTCGGCCATTAACGTCGGCGGTCGCCGGAATCTCCCTGATCACCGCCTTGTCTTGGGCACCGGCGGTGGCGTATATGTCAAAGTTGCTCAGGACGTTCACGCCGTTGACGAGCACATTAAAAACCCGCTGGCCAGCGGCGTTCCAACAGCATTCCATGCAGTGCAACCGGACCAAATAGTTGGTGCCGGGCAGATAGTTTGTGAAAGTATAGGTCATGTTGCCGTAACGCTGATCCTGATATGCCGTTTGCGGCGCGGGATTGGTTACCCCGCTGACATCCACAGCATAGCTGTAACCGTTGGCATTCCAAGCCGTGCCACCCGTGTAGTTCTGGTCCGCCGCAAAGGTTCGCTGGTCGGTATTCGTGGTTCCCACCGCCGCTCCGCCACAATGCACGGCGGTCAAGAGCGGATTGAAATTCGCCATGGCGCTGAAAACGGCGGCATTGTTTTTTCCCGGGGCGGCCAGAGCCACGACGCCGGCGTTGTTGCCATTGTTGACCAGACTACCGGTGCCGCAATCCTGGGATAAAGTTCCCAAGAGTCGGATGCCGTTGTAATAGAGGCTTGGGTTGGTGTAATAATCAATGTCCGAGCCGCTGCAGTAGTTATGCAGCATGATGGTGCGGAAGGGATTTGTGCCGCCCAAACCATCGGCGTGGGCGCAGCCAAAGTTGTGTCCCAGTTCGTGCGCAAAAACCACATACCAGGCCCCGGAGGCAGCACTCAACGCGGAATAATATCCCGGCTGATAGGCGATGCCTGACACGTTGTTGAAAGTGCCGACCACATCCAGCAGATTGGCCCCGAGCGAATTACCGAAGTTCCGCACGTCCTGGGCGGCGGCGTTGCCGCTCAACCAACTTAACGTGCCTGAGCCGTCCAGGCCGGTGGGATCGTTGGTGGAGACATAAAACCCGAGGGTCTTCCAGTAAACGCCGGTGCCGCTGTTTTGCTGCACGACGTTGGCACCAGCACAGGCATTAAGCATGTCCACCTGCGCATTGGCCGCGCCACCGAGCGCGGCGGCCGCGCTGGGCGTCACACTCTGGGCGATGCCGACGGCGTAACCAATCCGCTGTAACTGCTGGGATCGGGCCGGATTTGCCCACAGGCACATCCATAGCAGCACGGCCAGCAGGAAGACTGGTCGTGCCTGGAAAATATATTTACCTGGTTTAAAGTATTTCACGATGGTCTTCGTATAATCCTTTGAATTTGTTCCTATGGTCCTATGGGTTTCCACACACGCCGGTACCGTAAGTGTTCGGGTTAATTTTCTTGACCAGGAGTTCGCCCGGCTCCCGCGCCTCCGCTTGCAGGTAAGTTTGATTCTGGCGTGAAATCACGGTGAAGGCTTCGCGACTATTTACGAATGCCACCGTCACCAGCGAATCCGGGTCGCCCGTCAATTTTCCATAGAGAACCCCTTGTTCGCCTCCGTTATCAAAATCTGTTTTCGTCACCACCACCTGTAATTCCTGGCCATCCAGTGCCGGCAGCGTCAACTGCCGGATGCCTTGACACGATTGCAGTGCCTGCTGCACCAGTTGCGCGAATCCTTCCGGGTGATAGACCAGTTGCCGCCGGTAAATGGTGTTGTTTTCGTTCACCATCCGCTGGTATTCGAGCTCGTTGTGGGCTAGTTGCCGGATGACATTGGTGTCCTTCCCATCCTCTACCGTCCATTCGTATACGCCGCTCGATTGCGTTACTTTGAATGGATGTAGCTGGAACCAGGAAAACTCCGATAGCGGCGACCCATCGGTGTCTTTTGGGCTGGCTACCGGAACAGCAGCGGGCTGAACAATCGTAATCAGGACCGGATTTGTGGCTGGAGCTGGCTTCGCGTAAAAATTGGTCGGGACGGCGGAAATGGTTTTATGGCCCCTGTCCTGCCGGGCAACAATAAAGAACAATACAACAGCACCAATAATGCCCATCAAGCTCAAACAGCAGACAGCAATTGCCACCGGCCCTGTGAATTTCCGTTTCATATCTGGCTTGGTTTTTCTTGCACCACGATTTTTGAGACGTTCACATTCACGGAAAGACCATGCGGAAAAAGACGTTTGTCTTCGTCGGATCCAACTGGAACCACATCTGATTGGTATAGGCTGAATTGAGCACGGTTACCCATGCAGTTGGGTCGGCGAGATTGTTGACATTAATCATCAACCGCCAGCCGGTGTGATCGGTCGGCCAGCTGAATTGCAGGTTGAGGCTGCCGGCGATGTGGTTATAGCTTAATGGTATGATTGTCCTGGACGCGGGATGGGCGACGACTTCGGTGGAATAGGTGGATTCCTCACCGAGAATATTCAGCGCCGTGAGGACGTAGTAATAGGCCGTGCCATTCTGCACCGTGCCGTCGAGATAAGTGAGATTGGTCGTGGCGTTGACAATGTTCGTGTAAGGGCCGCCGGCATTAGTGCTGCGATAGACGTTGTAAAAGGAACCGTTGCCCGTCCAGTTCAACGTAACGCTCTGGTTTGAGTAAGCAACCAATAGACTGGGTGGCGCGGCCGTGGCAATCGTTGACGGCTGATAAGGTTTGATGAGCCGCCATTGCGTCGCCGAACTGGGCGCAGGATCGTTGACCGTGCTGAAGCCAATTAATGGAGCGGTGCCGCTGCCCCGGATGCTTTGTGAGGCCGCCAGATTATCCAAATAGTAATAACCGCTGGTATCGGGGCCATTGAACCACCAGTCCACGGTTGAGTTGGTTGTGCCTACCGGGGCCAAGTCGAGTATCCCGCCGTTGTTGCGCAGGCGCCGGCCGTCATTGAGCGAAATGATATACCAGTGATTGGTCGCCGGAGCGGGCAGCAGCGCCCACTCGGTCGTGGCATTCCGGACATAAATTGTGGATGCCGACGGATGACTGGAACTGCTGGCATCGGTCAGGCGGAAGCTGGTGCCCAAATTATGGATGATGTATGGGGTTCGGGCGTGCAAGGCAAGGTCGGCATCCCAGGTGGCATAGAGTTCGCCATACGGAGAAAGGGTTGCCGCATCGGCCAGAAAAAAGTTGCCACGATAACCATTATTCACCCACGGATTGGCGCTGTTCGTGCCGCTGAACGGGAAGATGGAATACCGCTTCAGCCAGTCCTGACCTTCGGCCTGCCACATAAATTCAGCCAGGAAGTTGTAGTCATCATTTTCAGACCATGACTGGGTGTTGCTCCAATCCACCGGCGAAAATTCCGTGAGCCACACTGGACGACCCCAGGTATTATAGACTGCCTGTAGATTACCGATCAACGCGCCCGCATTGGGAGACTGATACATATGTGCCGCCGTGTAGTCCACACGGTAATTATTGGTGGCGATCTGGTTGAAGAAATCATAGGCCCACGAATCGAATGTGTTTTGCGTGGCGGGACTGACGAGCGGCACACCCAAGGCTTGAAGCTGCGGCCACAGGCTGATCACCTCGCCGGTGGTCATGTTCGCCCCGCCACCGGCCGTGCTGTTGTCTGGCTCATTATAAGTCAACAAGTAGGCGGGCGGAACTTGGGACCGCCAGCCGGCCGCACGCGATTGCACATCGCTCAACGGTTCCCAATATGCGTCGTGGATCATCGGCACAAAATTCATCCATGCCGGCAACGCAACGCCGGTGTGGTCATCATAGTTATACGCCCAGTTCAAACCAAACTGAGAATAGTAGCCTTCATAGCCAGCGCAGCCCTTCTTGGGATAATGTGCCTGGTAATTGAACCGCCAGAGTTGAAACGGCGAGGCGGACGGCAAAGCCAAAGTCACCCTGGCCGGGGTTCCGTTGTCGGTTTGCAACACCACATTGCTGGCCGCGTTAAAGATGCGGAAGTAGCCGCCGCCGGCATCCACCACATACCATTGCTGGGCCTTGGCAGCCGTATAGAAAGGCAGCAGAGATACGGCGCCGCCGGCCGTGGGGCTGTTGTTCTGCGGGCCGATGCAAAGCCAGCTCGAATGTTGCCGCAGGCGGAAGGTGCCGTTCTGGAGATTGTAAAGAACTTCAAACTGTTGTTCCGTCGCACCGTTGGTGAACACTTCCTGAACGGCCCCACCGGAACTTTCCACCAGCACATTGCTGTTGCCCTGATTGGAGATCGTCCAGAACCCATCGCCAAAGGAATCGAACACGAAGCGGTTCGTCGCAAAGCCGGTCACCATGACATTCTGGGTGGAATTCAACCCACCATAGGAAGCGATGATATTCGCCGCGGCTCCGGGCATGATGGCGGTGATCAGGCCGGAAGCGGAAACCATCAGCACGTTGGTATTGTCGGAAACCACGGTGGGCTGCCCATAGGTAAGGAGGTTGACGTTAGTCACGTTGGCGAAATTGCCCGTTACCGTCGCCATCTGTGTGCCGCCGGCGAGCATTTGATTAGTAACTGTCAGTTGCACCGACAGCAGCGCACCCGGATCGGTGACGATTTGGGCAGGACCGGAGGCGGCGTCCAACGCCACCTGTGGTGCACTGATCGCACCATTATAAATGCGGAACTCTGCAACATTCAAAGGCGCATAAGCATCCGCCGTATAAAGCGACCGGCCAATATAGCTGTAAACATCATTCACGGCAGAGAGCGGGGTGGTGACGGCAGTATTGATAGCCGCCAGAACACCATTGGTATAGAGCGACAGGGTGTTGGCCGGCGAATTATAGATGGCAACAATATGGACACTGGTCTGCCCGCTCCAGTTACCGACACCACCGCCACCAACCGGCGCCTGCTGCTCGCCAGTATAACCCGGATCCGCTTGCGTAATGGCTATGCGTCCGTTATAGGGCTGGCAGAATATGTAGTTTTCCCCACGACCACTGCCATCCGTGTTGCCGAATCCAAAGAAAAAGCAGTTCGCCGGCAGCGAGCCGAAACTGGCCCAGGTTTCAATGGTCACCGCGGAATAACCATTAATGATTCCCGACGGCAGATTGAGGTAAGTTCCGCTGTTGCCGTTCAACACGAGCTGGCCACCGGTAATGGCGGCACCGCCCTGGAGCGTGCCATCGGCGGTGGCGACGAGATCCGTGGCGACCGTGCTGCCGTTGGGCTCATTGAAAAAGCTGTAACGATGGGTCAACGCCTGCGCGGAAACCGCCGCCGGAATGAGCCAGGTAACCAGCAAGCTTCCACACACCGCCATGTTTCGCTTTTGATTCGACCGTCTTGCAGCATCAACATAGGCCATCGGGTGACGTCGGCAGCAGGCACGGAGCGCCAGAGCCGCGCCGGTGAAAGCCAGAATTATGGTCTGAAGCAGTTTCATCATCTTGTTTCTCTCGTTTATAATTTAAGCCTGGTTCGCATGAAATTCAAAAAAAATACAAATTGGCTGCGGTTCATTTCTGCAATCGGAAAAATTGGGCATTCCTTGAAACTGGCACAGTGACCTGCCATTCGCCGCCGGTCATTTGCGGAGCGGGAGACATCGTCGCCCAGTTGCCGGAAGCCAAATTGGTTCGCGACATGAGGGTGAAACCAGCCGAAGCCAGCGGCCATGACAACGTCAGGCTGCCACCAACCAGAGAACCGTTGATGATTGGACTGCTGACGCTTAATAACTGGCTTGATCCCAAAACCTGGGTGGCTGCAATCTCATCGGCATACAGCACCCCGTTGTAGATGCGAAATTCATCAAGGCTCAAGTCAGGATACGGATCGGTGGCATAAAGCGACCGCCCGATGTAGTTCAACACGCCGTTCACCGAGCTTAACGGCACAGTCACGGCGCTGTTCATCGCCACTAAAACTCCATTCGTGTAGAGTGCAAGGCAACCTCCCGGCGGATTATATACCGCCACAACATGAAGGTTTGTGTGATAACTAAAGTCGCCGGCCCCGGTGACACCCTGCTCGCCGTTCCAGCCCGGATCAACCCCGGTGATGGCAATACGGCCTCCTTGAGGCGCGCAAAAGATGTAATTTCCACCATCACCACTGCCATCAGTGTTGCCAAAACCATAGAAAAAACAGTTTGCCGGCAGTTGGTCGGGAAAGGTGGCCCAAGCTTCTATCGTCACCGCCGTGTAGGGATTGAGAATCCCTGAGGGCAATTGGACATATTGTGAACCGGCGCCATTCAATGTCAGTTGACCATTGGCAAAGGCACCGCCGTTGGGCAAAGAACCATTCCACGCCGGACCACCCACTGAGTCACTGGCATCCGAGGTGAAACTGTAGCGATGTGCCAGAACGGCCGATGGTCTATAAACCGTTACCACCACCGAATTCGTGTAAAAGGCACTCGTGTTTCCGCTAATATAATTGTAAATGCCGGTGAGGTTGGCCGTGCCAACCCCGACAGCGGACAGAAGTCCGGAGGCGCTGATGGTAAAGACATTGGTATTGTCAGAACTCAAGGTAAGATTCGGATCTCCGATCATACTGACGTTGGTGGCAAGCGAAAAGTTCAGGCTGGCTGCAACCTGACGCGTGTTGCCAAATTCGATCGGCATGGTTCCCGCGATCACGACCAAACCGGTGAGCGTGCCGACATTGTAATTGGTCTGATTGGGTCCAGCCAGGTCGCTGGCCGCGATCTGGAACTTGTCCAATTCCCCGTCGTAGATGCGGAACTCGTCAATCGAACCGTTCAACCAGGCGTCACCGGACCAGAGTGAGCGACCCAGAAAACTAAAGACGTCATTGATGGAAGCGATGGATTTGCCCCCAGTCCAGCCCGAGGCCGCCAGCACCCCGTTGGTATAGAGGCCAAGAAATTGCCGGGACGGAGCCGGGTTAAAAACGGCCACCAGGTGAAGGTTCGACTGACCCAAAATGTTGTTGATGTCAAAGCCGGCCTCGCCGCTGTTGCCGGGCATGGTGTCCGTAATCGCCAGACGCGCGTTGCCGCCATTGGCGGCGTCGTTCGCAGCGAGGAAAATATAGTTGCCCCCGGATGAGCCTGACATATTACCAAAGTCAAACAAACGCGCCCAGGCACCGTTGACAGGATTGAAGGTCGCCCACGCTTCAAAGGTGATGGCGCCCGTGGTGATGTTGGTGGTTGTGATTAACCCCTGCCCAAAATCCACATAGTCTCCGTAAGCACCGACCAGGTTTAGCCGGCCATTGGCGATGGAAGCGTTCCCGCTGGCATTGTAGAAAACGCCGTTGGCGGCACCCACGGAGTCGCTGGCCGTGCCATTGTTGAAACTATAGCGATGAATCAACCGCGTCGGTGGCGCGGTGACAACCTGCACCGATTGAGGAGCCGTCAGGCCGTCGTAGCCGGCGGTAATCGTAGTCGTTCCCGGGCCCGCGCCGATGACCAGGCCGTTGCCATTCACCACGGCAACGCCCGGATTCGCCGAGGAGTAGGTCACGGCATGGTTGCCGGCGAGACTTATCGTCTGGCCGGAAATCATACCCGATACCGAGGCCGGCGCTTCCTGACCGACATTGAGCGGTGCCATGAACTGAAGTTGCAGGTTCGTGGCACTGTTAAAACCGCTGCCCTGCAACCTGAAAATGGAGAGCGAATTGGCCGGGAGTGAAACGGAGAAATTGGTTCCCGCATTGTTGATCACGTTGGTCACCGGGAAAATGTAAGTCGGGGAGGCAAATGAATTGGTGTCATTCGGATTGCCGGAAAGTTGAACGACGGTGGCGCTGGAGGCGATTGCAGCCACGCCGCTGACGTTGAATGTCGCCGACATGGGGCTGTTGTTAAAATTGACGGCCTTGACGATGATCTGTCCCGACGATTGAACCAGGCTCGAAGAGACATAGAGCGGATTGCCGGACACTGCCACCGACGTGGGCAACACCATGTTGCCACGATTAAGGCTGAACATCTGCTGCACATAATACGATGGCGTGCCGTAAACTTGAGTGCCGTTGAAGTAAATCAAATCCGGCGACCAGCTCTGATTGTTCCAGTTGGCAAAGAGCGGAGCGTAGCAGGCCATGGCAACGATGTCAGAGTTCCGCTCCAAACCAGTCATCCACGCCGCTTCGCCGAGCGCATTCTGCAACGTGGCGGCAAAGCCCGGGCCGATGTTGTAGGCAACCGCATATTCACCGACGAAAACCTTCGGCCCGCTGCGGCTGTAGCTGTCGTAACGAGTGGAATTTTGCGCGAACCATGAAGCACTGTTATAGAAGTGCTCATCCATGATGTCCACCGGCGCGTCGGTGGGGATGCTGCCCTGATTGTTGGCGACGACATTGATGGCCGGGTAATTCGATTTGATGGCGTTGTAGAAGATGGCGTAATTGGTGTTGTAGGCTGAACCGCTATTCTCATTGCCAATTTCGATGTATTCCAGATTAAACGGCGCCGGATGACCGTTCGCCGCGCGTTGGGCGCCCCAATAGGTGTTGGTGGAATCGTCGGCGTATTGGATGGCGTCGAGGGCTTCCTGCACCCACGAACCGAGTTGGCTGGGCGGAACGGCGTTTTGTGCCCCTGAGTCATCCATGCCGCAATTGATGCAGAGCAGCGGCGCGGCACCGATGTCCTCGCACATCTGGAGGTATTCGTGATAACCCAGGCCGTTGTCCACCATGTAGCCCCAAATGTTGTTGCGCGGAACGCGGTTGGCGGGGTCGCCCACCGTGAGCTCCCAATGGTAGGCGTCGGCCAGGCTGCTGCCACCCACCCAACTGCCGCCGGGAAAGCGCATGAAGGATGGCTTCAGGTTCACCAGCATGTTCGCCAGATCGGGACGCAGGCCATTGGTGCGATTGTTGAAAGTCTGCGCGGGGAACAACGAAACAAAATCGAGATAAACCGAGCCGGCCTGTGAAATGCGCAGTGCGAGTCGCGCATTCGGGTCGGTGGCATTCGGAATCATTGAGAGCGTGAAGTGCTGCCAGCTTGTGGTCAATCCGCTGAATAGGTTTTGGGCGTAAACGGTGCCACCGTTTGTGCTTTCCAGCGCGACCGCAATATTGCCGCTGAAACCGCTGGCGGCCCGCGCATAAAAACCCAGATTGTAAGTCCGCCCACTGACGAGCGGAATGCCATAATAGCCATTATTCACCGCACCCAGACTCCCGGTCCCGCCAGTCATGGTCAGTTTGAGTGATTGCATGTTGCTCGAACTCAAGGGCAGCGAGGTGTCAATGCTCCACGAACCCCGGGCGGTGCCGTTCGTCATCAGTGTCCACTGGTCCGGTGTCGCGGCGTCTTCAAAGTTGCGATTGCGGATCAATTCCGCGTAAATCCCGCCGTCGCCCGCCATGCTGATTTCCTCAAAGAAAATGCCGAACAGGTTGGAACTGATGGTGGCGGCCGGCTGGTTGGCCTGAATGGTTATGGTGCTGTTTTGCGCCCGCGCCACCCGGGGCCAGGCCGCCAGACAAATGCCCGCCAATAATAAATTTAACGACTTCCTAACCAATTGATACAACATAACGAACCTTCAACCTTGAGCACAGTGAGAAATCATTCCCTGACTGCACTCCGCCGGCATCCTGGCGTGCCGGGCACAAACCCAACAGTCTGACCATCGACTCTCATGTGAAAGACCGCCGTGTGGAAACCCCTAAAACCACACGGCGGTCGTGTCAGCACTTCTTCCACTAATCGTTACCGGACCAGCCGGAAGAACTTCGTCCCGCCGGTGTTGGGCAGCGTGACCTGCCACTGGCTGCCGACAATTTGCGCGAGGGACGAGGCGATGGTGGTCCAAGTGCCGGAAGTCAGGCTGCTCTTCGATTGAAGTGAGTATGACCCGCCCGCCACCGGCCACGAAATCACCACATTGCCGCCCGAAGCTACAGCCTTCAAGTTCACGCTGCTCGCGAGCACCTGGGTTGGCCCAAGCACCTGGGTGGACAGCACGTCGTTCGGGGACAAGACTCCGTTGTAAATACGGAATTCGGAAATGGAGCCTTGCATGCCGGGATCTGGCCAGAGATCAGCGCCGACTTTGTTCAACACTCCCCAAACGCCGGCCATTGAAATGGTGACGTTGTTGAGTTCGGAAGCCAAGACGCCGTTGGTGTAGACGGCCAGATAACCGGCAGGTGGATTAAAGACGGCAACAATATGCAGGTTGGTCTGGCCTCTAATGATGCCAGCGGTGCCAGTTTGATTGTGACCGTTGGCATCGTTGCTGTCAGCAATGCCATAGGTGGTATTACCGCCAAGCTGGCCGACATGAATATCATAAGCAGCGGCACCGCCGCCATTCTGATATCCGAAGTCAAACAGAGCCGCCCAATAACCTTGGGAGGAGGCAAACGTAGCCCAGGCTTCAATCGTGACCGACGGGTCGTTAAAGTTCGTGCCGATACCATTCACAGCATTAGTGAGGATGCCATTCGGCAACAGCAAGTAATCAGGTGCCGGTGCGGTCTGGGCGGTGTTGGGGATCACCAGTAGGCCGCCGGTTATGTTGGCGCTTCCCATCAGTGTGCCGTTGAATCCAGCAATCGAATCCGTGGCGATCAGACTGCCATTGGGTTCATTGAAGAAACTATAACGATGGGTCAAGGTTGCCTGCGGTGCCTGAACCACTGTGACCGTCGCCGTGTTGGTCAGGCCCTGATAGACGGTGACGACTGCAGCCGTGCCCGCATTGACCCCATGAAGCAGGCCGTCGGTGCCATAGAGCAGCACATTGGTGTTGCTGGTGGAAACGGTTAATCCCGTCGGCGGAATGACGCTATTGTTGATAATATCCCAACCCGTCAAGCCGGTATAATTTGCCAGTAGTTTCACCTGTCCTGTCTGGAGAACCTGCAGTGTGGCCGGGGCTTGAATGGAGAGTGAAACCAATGCACCCGGACCATTGGTAACGCCAGCCGGGATGGAATTGGGGCCAGCCGCATCGCTGATGGCAATCCCCGGCCCGGTCAGCGCGCCGTTGTAAATGCGAAACTCATCAATATTGACGTCCATGTAGGGATCGTTATAAAGTGATTTGGCGATGTAGTTGAGCACGCTGCTCACCTGATTCATCTGCGTTGGCACGGAAAGATTTTTCCCCGCCAGAATGCCGTTGGTATATACCGCAATCCATTGTGCCTGCGGGTTGAAGACGGCCGTTATATGCAGGTTTGTTTGCAGGCTAATATTACCATAGGTGCCGGCTTGGCTTTCTCCCGTATATCCGGGGTCAACCCCCGTAATCCCAATATGTCCCGAGCTCGGCTGGAGATAAATGTAGTTTTCACCGGCGCCTCCGCCATCCGTGTTGCCAAAACCGAAGAAGAAACAGGCTCCGGGAAGTGCCGTCGGAAAGCTGGCCCAGGCCTCAATGGTCACCGCAGCGTAGTTACTGATGATGCCTGCGGGAAGTTGAACATACTGCGAACTGGCCGCCGCCAACTGCAATTGATTGCCGGCAAAGGTGCCACCATTGGGCAGCGTGCCGTTCCAAGATGCACCACCCACGGAATCACTGGCGTCGGCGGTAAAACTATAACGGTGGGTCAGCACCGAGACGGGCTGGACCACTGTTACGGTTTGCGTGGACGTCAAACTCGCGTAGTGGGCCACGATGGTGGTGGAACCCTGCCCGACCGCACTGATCACGCCATTGGTGTCAACCGTGAGAATGCTTGTGTTGCCGGAGGAATAGGTGCACAATGGCGTAATGATGATTGGCGTTGGAAATTGAGACGTCGTGGCCGACACGGCGGCCGACTCACTACCGCCCTGAATCAACTGAAAAAATGGAACCTGCAACTGAATGCTGTTAACGGTGACCGCAGTCAGGCTGACTGTATCTGGACCGGCCACGTCACAACTTGCCACCTGCAAACCGTTGAGCGCGCCATTCCATATGCGAAATTCATCCAGTTCGATATCCATATAAGAGTCAGCACCGTATAGCGACCGGGCGATATAGTTGAGCTGATTGGTCACCGCGCTCATTTGCGTCGTGACGGCGCCATTCCGCGATACCAGCACACCGTTCGTATAAAGCTCGATATAGGCGGCAGCCGGATTGTAAACCGACGTCACATGAACTGTCTGACCACTAAGGTCACCCATGCCACCGGTTCCTTGTTCGCCCTGCCAGCCAGGATCAGCCCCGGAGATGGCAATGGATCCGCCGTAAGGCTGGCAGTAAATGTAGTCATAGCCTGAAGGCTGGCCGCCGCTCAACACATTGGTGTCCGTGCCGCCAAAGGCATACAGAAAGCAGGCGCTGGGCAATGTGCCAAAGGTGGCCCAACAATCAATCGTCACGGCGGTGTAGTTGCTGAGAATGCCCACCGGCAATTGGACGTATTGCTGGCTGCTCGACGACAGGAGCAACTGGCCCGGGAAGGTGGCGAAGTCACCGCCATTGGGAACTGTGCCATACCAAGCCGTTCCGCCCACCGAATCAACGACATTGGTACCGGTGCCATCGTCGTTGAAACTATAACGGTTCACCAGCGTTTGTGCTGAAGCCGTCAACTGCATTATCAGGATGACGACCAGACAACTCCAAAAAGAAGTCTTACGACTTGTGCGATTTGTTGTTTTCATTTTTAATTTTAGGTTTGGGTTAGTTTGTATGTGCCTTGCATTTGCTGCTTTCAATTTCAATCAGTATGCTTCATCCGTAAAATTTAACGGCCTGCGCCACCAGTCTTGGCTTGTCCAAGACTGGCAGCGAAAGCTGCCTTCATAATTTAGTTTGACCACCGCTCTGCCGACGGCGCAAAACCAGCAGGCAAGCGCCACCAATCCCAGCCAACGCAAGAGTGCAAGGTTCAGGAGCGGCGACGATGCCGTTGATCGTGCTGATGCTGGCACCGGCCCCGGCACCATTGAGCGCGGAGACCTGCGCAGCCGTCAACTGCCCATTATAAAGGAGAAAATCACTTGTCGTCGCGGCGGCGGAAGCGTCAGACCAGGGCTGGCCGGGCGCACCGCCAATGGCAAAAAACTGCTTCTTCGACATTCGTAATGGGTAAAAGGGGTTGAAAAGGACACGAAGTAAATCGTAAGTTTTGGGCTTTATGATACCGGAAAAAGTGTTCCATCAAATTTTGGCGTTGGGAGACAG
>Ga0182030_10007076_pt1 | contig 23514 bp, 24 predicted proteins | sample 812S3MmetaG_FD_121299 | JGI IMG/M metagenome (GOLD analysis project Ga0182030, IMG submission 121299) | Permafrost microbial communities from Stordalen Mire, Sweden - 812S3M metaG (Illumina Assembly) | ecosystem: Environmental > Terrestrial > Soil > Wetlands > Permafrost | place: Sweden...
CATCGCGCTCGCGTGCATCAGCGGGCTGCTCATCCTGGTCTTCCTGCTCGATCTCGTCCTCTTCGCGACGGGTATGCCCCTCGGCACCACCCCCGGCGTTTCCCCGGAGATGGCGGAGTGGGTCCGCCCGTTCACCATCGCGGTCTGCATCTTCGCGGCGCTGGCCAACGCGTTCAACGTCGTCGCGGCGATCCAGATGGTGCGGGTGCGAAGCTGGGGCCTCGCGTTCGCCGGCTGCATCGTGGCGGCGATCCCCATCACCAGCAGCGCGTGTTGCCTGCTCACGCTGCCCTTCTCCATCTGGGGGATCGTGCAGCTCGTGAAGCCGGAGATCCGGGCCGCCTTTCGACTCCCGGACGGCCCCGCGGAGTAGCGCGCGCTCACGGGTCGCGTGATCCGGCGTCGGCCACGGGCTCCAGCAGGACCTTGCCTCCGACGAGGAACCCCTTGCGATCACCGAACTCGATGGGCACCGAGGCGGCCAGGTCGACGCCGGCTTCGTCGGCGATGGCGGCGGATGGGCGCGGGGGATCGGGAGGGCAACCCCGCCACCACGCGACGAGGGCCACGACCGCGACGCATGCGACTCCGATGGCGGGGCCGGCGAAGTAGCGGCGTAACGGTGTCTTCGGAAGGGACGGCAGCGGCTCGCCCGTCATGACTCCGCCCCGTAGTCCACGCTCACCACGTCCAGCTCCTCTTCGCCGCGCGGCGTGCGGACCACCGCCGTCTCACCGGCGTGCTTTCCGAGCAGCGCCCGCGCGAGCGGAGCGACGAACGCGATCTGTCCGTGCTCGACATCCGCCTCGTCGACGCCGACGATGCGGTAGCGACGCTCCTCGCCGTTCTCGGCACGCACCGTCACCCTGGCCCCGAAGCGCACCTCGCCGTGCGGCTGCGACCCCGGCTCGACGAGGCGCGCCGTCGCGAGGCGATCCTCCAGCGCCGCGACGCGTTCGCCGAGCATGGCCAGGGTGCGTGGGCGGTCGCCGTCGTCCACGGCGGCGGAGGTCTCGGCGCGCGCACGTTCGACGAGCAGCCGCTCGTGCTCCGCCTTCAGCGCCACGAGCCCCCCGGCCGTGACGTAGTTCTCGACGCCCGGCGGCAGCGGCGCCCGGGGCGGGACGACGAGCGGCGCCTCGGACGCATCCTCCCCCTTGAAGGCCTTGCTCACCCCGGAAGCCTACTCCTCGTCGTCGCCCGTGAAGTCGGCCTCGCTCGCGCCGACCTCGGCCGGTCGGATGCCGAGACGCGCGATGGTGCGCTGGAGGAAGCGGCGGCTCACCCCGGCGCGCTCGGCCGCGCGGGTGACGTTGCCCCCGCATCGCCGCAGCGTGTCGCGCACGTAGACGCTCTCGAAGCTCTCCACCCAGGCCTGGCGTGCCTCCTTGAGGGGCAGCTCGAGCGCGATCATCCCATCGAGCGACGGCAGAGGCGCGCCCGGCGGTGGACGCGACGGGCGTCCGGTCGCGGGGGCGTCGAGCATCCCGAGGGAGATGCTGCGCTCGATGAAGTTGCGGAGCTCGCGGACGTTGCCGGGCCAGCTTCGTCCGACGAGGCGCGCGATGAGCTCCGGCGGAAGCTCTCCCACGTCGGCGCCGGCGCGGCCGGCGAGCGCGGCGTGGAAGTGTCGGGCGAGCACGGGGATGTCGTCCCGTCGCGTACGCAGCGCCGGCAGCGCCAGCGAGACGACGGCCAGACGGTAGTAGAGGTCCTCGCGGAAGGAGCCTTCGTTCACGCAGCGAGCGAGAGGGCGGTTGGTCGCGGCGACGATGCGCACGTCGACGGCGCGAGTCGCGCTGCTGCCGACGCGCCGCACCGAGCGTGATTCGATGGCGCGGAGGAGCTTGGGTTGCAGGGTGAGCGGCATCTCGCCGATCTCGTCGAGGAAGAGCGTGCCGCCGTCGGCCTCCTCGAAGACGCCCTTGCGGTCGGAGGTCGCCCCCGTGAAGGCGCCCCGCACGTGGCCGAAAAGCTCGCTCTCGATGAGATTCTCTGGGATGGCGCCGCAGTCGACGGCGACGAACGGCCCCGAGGCGCGGGTCGACGCGGCGTGAAGCGAGCGTGCGAGGACGTCCTTGCCCGTCCCCGTCTCCCCCTCCACCAGCACCGTGGCGTCGGTCGCCGCGACCCGCTCGAGGACCGCGTAGAGCCGTCGCATCTCGAGGCTCGACCCCACGAGCTCCCCGAACGACGCGCGTCCGCTGAGCTCGACGAACGCCGCCTCCTCGCCGACGTCGACGCGGAACGCCGACGATCCCACGCGCACGATGGCGCCGGGAGGGACGTCCCCGTCACGGAGGCGCACGCCTTCGACCCAGGTGCCGTTGGTGCTGCCGAGATCGCGGAGCACCAGCGTGTCGGCTCTCTGCGTGATCTCGCAGTGCACGCGCGAGACGGTCGGATCGGCGAGGGTGAGGTCGTTGCCCGGAGCTGCGCCGACGCGCGCACCACCCGTCGTGACCGAAGCGGTCGCGCCTCGACTCGGCCCGTCGACGACGACGAGCTCGAGGGCCCACACGCGCAGCGTGGGCCTCGCCGCGATGCGCGAGGTCTTGTCCTCGGGATACGGGTCGCGCATCTAGGGCCCGCTCGGGTAGGGGTTCGGGGGGGGCAGGTGGGCGGTCTTCGAGGAGGGCGGGCGCCAGGGTCGTGGGGATGGAGCGGCCGAAGGTGTCGATAGCCCGGACGGCGGCGGCGGGGGAAGGGCGACGGTCGATGGCCGGGAGACCACGGTCGAAGCCGGAGGAGCCGGCGCGATGCCGGAAGAGGGGGGCGTGGAGGCTCCCCGGGAGCGCGCGAGCGCCGCAGCCCCGGCGCCCGCGATCACGATCACTCCGGCCACGACGAGCCCGAGGCGCACGCGCGACGTGCGGCGAGGCGACCGCTGGGGCACCGTCGTCGTCGCCTCCAGGAGCTCCACCACGGGCCTCCCGGGGGAAGGGTCGGCCCGCGCTTCGCGAAGCGCGCGCCTTCGCTCCTCGAGCCGCGGCCCGAGCGTCTCCCGCACGAAGCGCCCCACGTCGGGCGCGCCGGCGACGAGACCACGCGGCGCCGCCGCCAACTCGAGGTCGTGGGCCATCGCCTCGGTGGTCGCGAAGCGCATGGCGGGATCGCGATGCAGCGCACGCGCGACGGCCGCGTCGAGCGGGGCGAGCTCGGGCGACGCGTCGGAGACCGGCGGCACCGTGAGGGAGAGCACCCGCTCCAGCGTCTCCGCGTCACTCTGACCGCGGAAGAGACGTTTGCCCGCGAGGGCCTCCCACAAGACGACGCCCAGCGCGAAGACGTCGGCGCGTCGATCGACCTCCTCGCCGCGGACGTACTCGGGCGCCATGTAGCCGACCTTGCCCTTGAGCGACTCGCGCGAGGTGCCCGGGTCACTCGTCTCGATGCATTTCGCGATCCCGAAGTCGGTCACCCGCGCCACGCCGTCGACGCCCACGAGCACGTTCTGCGGCGACACGTCGCGGTGCACCAGTCCGAGCGGGCGCCCCGCGTCGTCCGTCAGCTCGTGGGCCGCATGGAGCCCTGCGCACGCGTCGAGGACGACACGCACCGCGACGGCCGGATGGAACGGCCTCCCCTCGCGCGCGCAGGTCCTCACGAGGTCGCCCAGCGACGCTCCCTCGATGTAATCCATCACGAGCTGCACCGCGTCTCCGACGATCTCCACGTCGCGCACGTCGACCACGTTGGCGTGATGGATCCCGGCCGCGAGCCGCGCCTCGCGCAGCAGGGCGTCACGAAAGCCGGGATCCTCCAGCAGGTGCGGGTGCGGCCGCTTGATGGCCACGAGCTGCCGGAACCCGAGGGCTCCCTCCAGGGACCCGAGGAACACGGTGGCCATCCCGCCGGAGGCGATCTTCAGGATGGGCTCGTGGCGGTGGCGTACGGGCGGCGACGTGGCGAGAGTCTACGAACTCTAGAAGCGCGCGTCGAACGACACCCGCCTAGCGTCGAGCGATATCGACACATCGCGCCACCGGACCAGCAGCGCCGAGGCCAGGGTCAGCGCGCCGAGGCCGGCCGTGACGCCGAGCATGACGTTCGTCCGCGTCTGGGCGGCCTGCCCCTCGGAGGCGAGGCTCCCGCACGACGACGGCCCCGGGGGAACGCACGCGCGGTCGAACGAGCCATGACGGCTCGCCGTGTCGACGCCGAACCCGATGGCGAGGCCGCCGGCGACGGCCGTGGCCCCCAGCCCCGCGTAAAACCACCCGGGCGACAGGCCGCCGCGGGGCGCGGGTGCGACGGGAGGGGGCTCCGGCGGTCGTGGTGCGGGAGAGGGCGGGGTCGGCGCCAGGGAGGGGGAAGGCGTCGGGACGACCGGCGCGGAGTCCGGGGCCACGACGATGGTCTCGTCGGGAGCGACGGTCACGACGCGCTGCACGAGCGTACCGGCGGCCTCGAGCGTCACCGCGTGGGAGCCCACGCGCACGACGATGGCGTCCCCGGCCACGGCGGCCGCGCCGTCGATCGCGGCCAGGCAGGGAGCCGAGGGGCACTGGAGGCGGATGCGCCCCACCCGGTGGGCGAACTTCCTGTCTGCCGTGAGCATGGTCGTCAGCAGCGCGTCGGTGCGCGGCATGCCGCGGGCGCGATCGAGGAGCATCGTCCCGAAGACGGGATCGTCGGCCAGCACGGTCGCGTCGATCGCCGCCTGCAGGGCGACGGGGTTCGGCGCGAGCGCATCGGCTGCCGCGTACTCACGCGCCGCCGTGGCGTAGTCGCCCCGGCGATAGGCCGACGTCCCGCGGGCGTACGCGTCGTGCGCATCCGCCCCGCCGGGGGGCTGCGCCCGCGACGGCGCGCTCCACGCCAGGCTCGCGCAAGTCAGCAGCGCGACGGCGAGCGAGCGCATGCCGCCCTTATATCGTAGGCTCTCGGCCCCATGCGAGACGGGTTGCTCGCGCTCCTCGGCGTCGTCGCCGCCTCCGGCTGTTCGTACGACTGGACGGTGGGTCCCCAGGGCGCGGACGCGGCGGGCGACGTCTCCTCTCGAGTCGACGCGGCCGTGAACACGGACGCCTCCCTGGAAGGCTCGACGGACGGTCCGGTGGACGTCGCGCCGACGGACGCTCCCTCCGACGTGATGGAAGCGGGACCGCCCAGCTGCCCGACCCTGGAGGCCCAGGTCCACCAGACGCGCGCCGCCGCCCTTGCGTGCGACGGGACCACGGGCGCATGCCAGACGGAGGTGACCGACGAGTGCGCCTGCACGGTCGTCGTCGGTGGGGCGGCCACGACGACGCCAACCGAGAACTACCTCGCGGCGATCGCCCAGCTGAAGCAGAGCGGCTGCACGCCGCAATGCCCGGGGTGTCCGACAGGCGTGATGAAGGGACTGTGCGTCCTGACCGACGCCGGGTCCGCCGCCCTCGCTTGCTACCAGTGATCCGGCATCTGTCGAGACCGCTTGTCGAGCCTGCCCCCGGCGAGGTAAGCGGGTCTGTCTTGAGCCAAGCGCACCTCAACGGAAATGGCGGTCACACGGATACGACCCACGGCCCCCTCGCAACCGGGGTGAGCGAAGAGGCTCGCCTGGCGGTCGCACGCGCCCGTGCCGCGCAGCAGCGGTGGAAGCTCGAGCCGCTGAGCACGCGCGTCGCCGCCCTCACCCGTGCCGCCAAGTCGATGCTGCGCCGCCGCTCGGAGGTCATCGCGCTGGCGGCCGACGAGATGGGGAAGGTCGAGGCCGAGAGCATCTTCAACGAGGCGCTGGGACCGCTCGACAACGTGAAGGGTTGGGCCCGCGTCGTCGAAGAGGCCACGGCGCGCAGGCAGGTGCGCCTGAACCCCATCAACTTCGCCCGCAAGCACGCGCACGTCGACTACGTGCCGCGCGGCGTCGTCGGCATCATCGCCCCCTGGAACTACCCGGTGGCGGGGCTCTACCGGTCGACGCTCCCCGCGCTGCTCACCGGCAACGCCATCGTCGTGAAGCCCTCCGAGTACACGCCGCGCACGAGCGGGTGGCTCGTGGAGAGCCTCGCGGCGGAGCTCCCCGAGGGGCTCGCGCAGGTGCTGCTCGGCGACGGGCGCGCCGGCGCCGCGCTCCTCGACGCGGGCATCGACGCCTGCGTCTTCACGGGCTCGTCCGAGACGGGGCGCAAGGTGCGCGTGCACTGCGCCGAGCGAGGCATCCCCGCGAGCGTCGAGATGGGCGGGAAGGACGCGGCCATCGTGCTCGGCGATTGCGATCTCCCGCGCACCGTGGCCGGGATCACGCACTGGGCGCTGTCGAACGCGGGCCAGGCCTGCGGCGCCATCGAGATTGCCTACGTCGACGAGCGGATCGCCGACGCGTTCGTCGCCGCCATGCGCAGCGCTTGGACCCGGCTCCGCGTCGGGACCCGCCGCGCCGACGTCGCGCCGCTGGCGAACCGGCGTCAGCTCGACGTGGTGATCGCCCACGTGGACGACGCGCGGGCCAAGGGTGCGGTCGTCGTGTGCGGGGGCGCCCCCACGGGCGAGGGCCTCGGCTACGCGCCCACGTTGCTCGACCGCTGCGACGACCGGATGAAGGTCGTTCGCGACGAGACCTTCGGCCCCGTCCTCGCCATCGTCCGCGTGCCCGGCGCCGCCGAGGCGATCCGCAGCGTGAACGCCTCGCGTTACGGTCTCGGCACGTCCATCTGGACGCGCGACGTGGCGCGGGCCGAGCGGCTCGCGGAGCGGCTCGAGGTGGGCATCGTGAACGTGAACAACCACGCCTTCTCGGGCGCCATCCCCGCCCTCCCGTGGAGCGGCACGCGCGAGACGGGCTTCGGGATCGCCAACGGGCCCGAGGCGCTCGGCACCTTCGTCCGCCCGCGAGCGACCATCGTCGATCGCTCCGGCGCCCCCGAGCTCTTCTGGATGCCGTACGACGACGGGCTCATCGAGCTCGGCGACATCCTGGCCGATGCGCAGCTGACTCGCCTCGACCGCCTGTGGCGGGTGCCGCTGCTCATGAGGCGACGCATCCAGAAGATCCGGGCGTTCTTCGCCTGAAGCCACGATGAAGCTCGGCACGACGGCGTACGAGCGCAGTTCTGCGGGGCAAGACGCGGCGTCGATGAGCCGCGCGCTCGCCCTCGTTTCCTTGCTCGCGGCATCGGCGTGCGCGTCCACGTCTCGACTTCCGCCTCCGGGGGAGCAGGGCCCGGCCCGACCGGTCTCACCGCCGAGCGCCGCCGCGGTCGCAGGGCCCGCGAGGGTCATCACGGGAGAGAGGTTCGTCGTCCCGATTCCCGACGGCTACGACGACACGACGAGCGCGCTCCCCGAGGAGAAGCGGGCGCGAGGGACGATCGCGATGGCGGCGAGGGAGCCGAGCCAGGGCTATCTGCCCACCATCGTCCTCCAGCGGACGCCCGTGGCGGCGCGCGACCAGGACCCAGCGGCGTGCAAGGAGGCGGGCGAGGGCATCGCCGCCGGCGTGAAGGGGGAGGACCGTCCCCCGTGGATACTCCGGCGCGCGGCGATCATCGCGGGCCCGGTCGGCAAGGCCTGCCAGATGGAGATCGTCGCGCCGCAAGGGGTCGCGATCATCACGGAGCTCGACCTGCCCGAGGAGACATGGCTGATGACGTGCAACCACGGCGAGGGGGACGCGACGGCAGAGAGGATTTGCAGGGCGACGCTGGCGGCGGTCAAGGCGCGTCGATGACCGCCGCCGCCAGAGTGCTAGCGTCCAGCGGGTGAGCAACTCGACCGAGCCGAACGCCGCGGACGCCGTCAACGCCATGCATGCCGGCACCTGGGCCGGCGCCATGGGCCTGAGAGTCCTGAGCGCGACGCGTGACGAGGTCGTCGCGGAGCTCGAGGTGCGGTCGAGCCACTTGCAACCTCATGGCATCGTCCACGGCGGCGTCTACTCGAGCGTCATCGAGTCGCTGGCCTCGATCGGCGCCGCGCTCGACGCCATGCGGCATTCGAAGACCGTCGTCGGCCTCGAGAATCACACGTCCTTCGTGCGGGCCGTTCGCGAGGGGTTGCTGCGTGGAACGGCGCGCCCGCTGACGCGCGGCCGGCGCAGCCAGGCATGGGAGGTGACTCTCGTCGACGCCACCGGCGCCCTCGTCGCGACCGGCCGCGTACGACTGCTCGTGCTCGAGCCCGACGCGTCCGTCGCCGGTGCGGAGATTGGCGCGAAGCCGGCCTGAGTGCGGGGACTCCGAAGTGAGGTCGACCGCACTCGGAGTGCCCTCGGGGTGCGCCGGGGCCCGTGCCGCTCAGTGCGGCGCGAACACGATGGGGTACACCACGACCACCGTCCCGCCCTCGGGCTGCGGGAACGACAGGTTCCCGAACCCCCGCTCGACGCAGGACACCGTGCTCGCGCTGGGCAGGTCCGAGCCGGCGTCCGTCACGCTCGCCACGGCGCCGGCCGTGTCGATGACGAACCGCGTCGATACGCGTCCCTCGAGGGCCCGGTTCAGCCGGAGGCCGTTCTCGTAGCAGAGCCGGAATCGCCCGAAGTTCTGCCGAACGATGCGGCGAATGACCTCCGGCGGAAGGCGGCCCGTCACCTAGGACCGTGCCCTCGCGCAGCCGGGGTGCCGACTTCGACCCGCCTCCCAGGGTGCCGCCCGAGCCGAGACCGCCGAGACCGATCACGCCGATGCGTCCCTCGCTACCTCCCTCGCCGACGCCGCTGAGACCGAGACCGCCGGCGCCGAACTCTTCGCCGATCGCGTCGCCGAACATCCGGCCGCGGGCGGCCACGTCGTCCTTCGTGGTGACCGCGAGCCGGTCGACCGCGTCGCTCGGGTCGGCCCCATCGGTCGCCGGCTCGACCGGCTTGGCCGTCGGCTCGGGCGCCGCGGTGACCGGCGCGCAGCCCGACGCGATGTCGCGGGAAGGAACGGTGAGCCTCGCGAAGCCGCGCGGCCGGAAGGCGCCGTCGCCAAGGGTCACGGTCGAGAGCTCGGACCCGCGCTCGACGACCCGCAGGGGCTTGCCCGCCGGGACGACGCCGACGACGTAGTGGCGCGCGGTGGGCGTCGCGCCGGCCGAGGCGGCGATGGACCCGGTGCTCGTCCAGTCGACGACGAGGCGCACGTCCGACGCGCAGGCGACGAGCGATCCGGTCGCGGCCGTCGGTTCCGCCGACCTGGGCGCGGCGGCGGCCGGCCGTTCCGCGTCGGGGACCGACGCTTCGCCGTCGTCGCTCGCCGAGAGCAGCCCGATCATCCCGAACTGCGCCGCCTCCGGGTCGACCTTCTTCCTCGCGCGGGGCGCTGCGGGCGCTGGCGGCACGACCACCGAGCCGTCCACCCAGCCCGCGAGGTGCCCCATGCGCACGCGTGCGCGCTTTCCTCGCCGCTCGAGCAAGGTCACGTTCACGTCGGTGTCGTCCGCGTCGATCGTGCCGCCGGCCGGCCCGTCCACGTCGGCTGCGATGGGCACGGGCTGGCTGCGCCGGAGGACCATCGTCTGCGCCGCCTTCGCCGCAACGAAGGCCGGCGGCAGGTCGCGGCCGAGCGCGCCGTCCGGATCGACGACGAGGGAGACCTCGGCGCACGACGTCTCCCGCGTGGCGGCGCCCTCGACGGGGGTGAAGCCGGCGATGGCGGGGGCCGGCAGGACGAGCTTGCCATTGCGCGTGCCGGCGACCGCGAAGCGATCGCGCTTGCTCGCGTAGAGGACGCCGCCGAACGCGATCCAGCGGGCGGCCGAAACGCGCGTCGCCTCCTCCGACGGGATGCCGCGGAGCGTCCACCCGGCCGCGCGCACCTCGGCGAAGGCCCCGGGCTCGCCGAAGCCCACGGCCAGAACGCCGGTCGCGACCTGCCCGAAGACGTCGACCTTCGGCAGGACGGCGAGGTCGACGGGGCCTCGCTCGAGCGGCCGCGTGAGCTCGCAAACCCTCGGCGGCGCGGCCACGACGGCGAGCGCCTCCGGCTCCGATGGCGGGGGCGGCGGTCCGGGCGCAGGAAGCACGACGGCGACCGGCGGTGTCGCGGGAGGCGGCGCGGCCCCGGCGCAGGCGGTGAGCGCGACGGCGACGGGGAGGAGGGAAAACGCGGTCGGGCGCATCGACCGGGGATGGTACCGCGGGCGCGCAGCCCCTGCCCCGTCCGCCGGGGTCAGCGGATCCGGTCGGCGATCCGCGCCGCGGCGCGCGTGGCCATCGCCATGATCGTCAGCTGAGGGTTCACCCCGAGTGGCCCGCGCACCGCGCTCCCGTCGACGACGAAGAGACCCGGGACGTCGTGCGACGCGTGGTCCGTGTCGATGACGCTCGTCTTCGGATCCGTGCCCATGCGGCAGGTGCCCAGCGGGTGGTAGCTCGTCCACACGAAGTCCGACGGCCCGAGCTTCTCCTTGCGGAACGCCTCGAGATCGCGCCGGCCCTCGAGCGGCGGATGACCGACGACGAACGGGTAGAGCTTGCGGGCCCCGGCGGCGAGCGCGATCTCGCTCGCGTGCACCATGGCGTCGTGCATCCGTCGCACGTCCTCGGGGCCGAGGTTGTACGTGACCGCGGGCATGCCGCCGACGTCGCGCCAGACGCGCCCGTTCGCGCTCTGGTCGCGCACGAGGAGCCCGAAGGAGGCCATGTGCTCGATCTGATCGAGCGCCCCCATGAGCCGCTGCCCGGACAGCGGGAAGATGACGCCCATCACGTTGTAGTCCGGCTGCGCGCACAGCATCAGGATGCCGTCGCGCAGAAACTCCTCGCAGCCGTATCCCTGCGGGATGTGACCCGGGCCGTGCATCGGCTCCTCGGCGACGGCGGCGTAGCCCGTGCTCGGATGCATGGTCAGGTTGCGGCCCACCTGACCGCTCTTGTTGGCGAGGCCCTGCTTCAGCAGAAGCAGCGGCGTCGGGATGGAGCCTCCGGCGAGGATGACAGCGCGCGCGCGCACGCGAAGTGTCTTGCCGCTGCTCGTCACCGCCTCGACGCCGGCCGCGCGCTTTCCCCCGTCGAGCAGCACGCTCTCGACGCGCGCCCCCGTCAGCAGGAGCGCGCCCTTGCCCAGCGCCGCGGGGATGTACGACAGGTTCGTCCCCAGGCGCGCGTCGGTGCGGCAGCCGAGGTCGCAGAAGCCCTTGCCGTCGCAGCCGGGGGCGTTGCGCGGGACCGGCGCGTGGCTCCATCCGAGGGCGTCGCACCCGCGCGCGATGAAGTCGGCGATGGGGCCGATGGTCTGGCGCGGCGACGGCTGCACCTCGAGCAGCTTCTCCACCCGCTCGTAGTGCGGCGTCATCGCTTCCTGCGAGAGCACGTCCGTCCCGAGCTCCTCGCCCCAGCGCTCGTGCACCCACGACGGCGTGCGAAAGCACGTGCCGCCGTTGATGGCGGTCGACCCGCCGACCAGTCGGCCCATGAAGATGGGCATGGGCGCGTTCCCCACGGAGACCGTGGCCCGGTAGAAGCGGCGGTGAGCGGAGATGGCCCGTCCGTCGAACGAGTCGCGCCGGTGGTGCTCCCCCTCCTCGACGAAGACCACGGCATACCCGCGATCGGCGAGCTCGCGACCGACGACGCCGCCGCCGGCCCCCGTCCCCACGACGACGACGTCGCACTCGATGTCGCCCTCGGTCCAGGCGTCCGCCCGATGCACCTGCTCGAGCCAGCGAGGCTGCTCGAGCGACGTGACGACGTTGAGCTTGCCGCCCATGTGGTCGTAGACGTCGTCGCGGTCGAAGTGCACGAACTTGTAGATGAGCCCGAGCAGCGCGAGCGGCGACTTGAGCACCGGGTCGGTCTGCCAGCGGACGATGAGCTCCTCTTGCTTGCGGGCGCTGAGCGCGTGGAACGACCGGCCCGTGTACGCGATGGCGGCGGCGTCGAGGGCGCGGAGGGCCATGCGCCAGGGTCGGACCGCCGCGGGGTGGAAGTCGCGGACGAGGTCCTGCGAGCGCCCGAACGTGGCCTCGTCGGCGGCGGGGATGGTCGCCGAGCCCGGGATGATCGCCTCGGCGAGCGCCAGACCGGCGCGGTATTCGCTGGCCGTCAGCTCCCCTCGCATCGATAAGGCCGCTGCCATGGGGGACTCCAACTAGAGACAAACGGACCGGCTGTCGAGCCGAGCCGTCCCGTCCTCCCACGCGCGACGTTTCCGTGGGGGCCGGACGCGCAGACCCCCGCAAGGGCAGGAGCTTGCATCCCACGTGCAATTTTGCGGTTCGAGGCCGGAAAAGCGCGTTCAAACACCTGCTTGGGGTCGTCCTTTGGCCAGCAGGGTCTAGAGTTCTGGCGCTCGCTATGCGGTGTGCGGTCATCGTCGCTCCCTGGGACCCGCGATCGTCGGATGCCGGGGCATGGTCGGATGCGGTCGCGTGGCTCGGCGCGGCGCTGGGCCGGCTCGGCTTCCGCGTATCTGTCCTCGACGGCGGGGACGACCTCGAGGGTCAGCTCGCGAGCGCCCTCGCGGAGATCTCCGCGGACGACGACGTCCTGGTGCACGTGAGCGGCCACCTCGCGCGTCGCGGTGTCCTCCGGGTCTCGGAGGGGCGCTGGCTTCCCCTGCGGGCGCTGGGCGACACGCTGGCGACCCACGCGACTGCCAACGTGTCGCTCTTCGCCGAGCTGGTGCACGAGGACGAAGCCGACGACGCGCTGGTCGCGGCCGATCACGTCGCCTCCACGGTGGCTGCCCTCGGCGCGCGCGAGCGTGGCTACGGGGTCATCGCGGCCGTGCGTCCCGCGAGCGCGCCCATCGAGGGGCTCGCCTTCACCCGGCTCGTTCTCCATGTGGCCGAGGCGGCGCGCCGCGGCGAGGCCCAGCTCTCGGCGATCTACGACCGCGTCGCCGCGATGCCCGAGAGCCTGTCCGCAGCCCAGAGCTTTACCGGCGTGCGCGGCCGGGCCGAGCTCGATCTCGCGCCGCCGCCGCCCGCGCCGGCCGAGCTCGACGCGCTGATCGACGCGGCGACCGAGGCAGAGGAATGGCCGCGCGCCGCGGAGCTTCGCAGGGAGAGGCTGGCCACCATGGCCTCGCCGCGACAGCGTGTGCGCGAGCTCGTCGCCATCGCCCGTATCCGCCAGGCTGAGCTGGGCGACTCCGACGGCGCCATCGAAGCGCTGGAGCAGGCCCGCGGCATCGAGCCGCGACGCATCTCGGTGCTCCAGGCGCTCCGCCGCGGGTACGAGACGCAGGGTCGCTGGGCGAGCGCCATCGAGGTGACCGGCGTGCTGGCCGACCTGGCCCCGATGCCCGTCGATCGCGCCGCGCTCCGCTTCGCCCAGGCGCGGATGGCGCTGGAGCACCTGCAAGACGAGGAGCGGGCGCTCGTGTGGCTCGAGCAAGCCCTGGAGGAGGACCCGACGAACGCCGAGGCGCGCGCCGCGCTCACGCTCGTGCGCTCGTCGCTGACACCGCCCGAGCCGATGCCGGTGCCCCAGGATCCCGAGCCGGAGTCGCTCGAGGCCGCGTCGGAGGACGAGTCCGACGAGCTCGAGCCGGGGCCCTACGCGCGCGCCTTCGCCGCCTACCGGCGCGAGGGACGGACCGACCCGGCGTTCCTCGCGGCCCTCTCGCTCGAGGAGCTCGGCGCGGCGGACGTCGATCAACAGGTGCTCGTCGACCAGTTCCGCTCTGTCTCCCCCATCCGGGCCCGCGGCGCGCTCGACCGCGAAGCCTGGGAGCTGCTCCGTCCCGCAGGGTCGGACGACGTGCTGTGCGATCTCTTCGGCGCGGTCGCTCGCGCCGGCATCCTCGCCCGCCTCGAGCAGCTCGTCGCGCGAAGCCGGCTGGTCGCGCTCGATCCCGCGACCCTCCTCGACGAATCGAGCACGGCCTCCGTCGTCCGCAGCTTCCAGTGGGCGGCGCGCGTTCTCGGCGTCCCGCGCCCCGACCTCTACGCGGTCGACGAGGTTCCCGGCGAGATCGCGGCGGTGCGGCAGCATCAGCCGACGACGGCCGTGGGCCCTTCGATCGTCCGCGGGCGTTCGGCGAAGGACCTCGCGTTCCTCGCGGGACGCCACCTCACGTACTACGTCCGGGAGCATCAGGTGCTCGTGTACTTCCCCACGCGCGAAGAGCTGACGCGCCTGCTGCTCGCCTCGGTGCAGCTCGCGAAGCCGGGCCTGCCGGCGACGGGGGACGGCGGTCGCGCGGTGGCTGCGCTGACGGCGCGGCTCGATCGACTCATCGCGGACGACGAACGCGCGGCGGTCCTCGACGCCGTGAACCGCCTCGAGGCGCGCGGCGGGCGGTTCAGTCTGGGAGCGTTCACGCGAAACGCAGAGCTCATGGCGGCGCGCGCAGGTCTCCTCCTGTGCGGCGACCTGGCGACGGCGATGGCCGTGGTGACCACCGAGACGCGCGGCATCGCCGGGCTCACGCTCGAGGCGAAGCGGAGGGACCTCGTGGCCTTCTGCGCCTCCGACGAGCACGCGGCGCTGCGGGCTCACTATGCCGTGACGGCGCCGGAGAGCATTCGCCCCCCGGGCCCCCCGCACAGCGCCGCCCATCCGGGCTAGCGATCGCCGGGGGACGTCAACGCGAGACGACAGAACGCGATGCCGTCCTTCCCAAGCTGCTCGCGCTTGTGCTGAAGGGGCAGGCGCAATGACGCTGGAGCGGGGAGGGGGAGCCGCTAGGAACGAAGAAGGGCGTACACGATGGCCGCGACGATGGCGGCGGCGGCGAGGAGCGCATACGTGAGCTTCGAGGACGCCGGGGCGGGGGGCTGAGCGAGCGCGGGTGCGAGCGCAGGCGCCGGCGTGGGCTCGGACGCCGGCGTGGGTGCTTCGGGCTCGGGCGTGATCTCCTTCGCGGGCTCCGGCTCGGGCTCGGGCTCGGGTGCAGGCTCCGGCGCGGGAGGCGGGGGCTCCGGCGCGGGGGGCGGAGGCTCCGGCGCGGGAGGCGGAGGCGGCGGAGGCGGGGGCGGCAGAGGCGGCGGAGGATCCGGTGCGGCGGCCCGGGCGGGGGGCGGCGCGGGCTCGAGGGGCACGACGGATCTCGCGGGAGCGGGTGGCAGCGCGGAGCCGCGTATCGAGAGCGCCCCTGACGTCGCGAAGTCCCGGAGAACGGCGGCTCGACCCGGCGTCGAGAAGCTCGTGTGCGACGCCGAGGCCGGCGCTCGCTCCGCGAGGTACTTGTGCAGCCCGGCCGAATCGAGCACGCCATCCGTCAGGAACGACTCGATGTCCGCGGCAGGGCGCTGGAGCACCGCCAGCACGGCGTCGGCATAGCTGCGGATGCTCGCGTTGCCGCCGGCCACGTCGTACGTCCGCAAGGAGCCCATCACGGCCACGGAACCGCCGTCGAGCTGCGGTTTGCCCGAGCCGGCCGGCTGGTCGACGTTCAGGAGAAACACCCCCGTCACGATTCCCTCGCGCTTGAGCATGCCGCGCACGTCGGACCATGGGACGCACCCCTTGGTCCCTTCGAGCTCGGTGTCGCGCGTCGTGAGCAGCAGATCCCCTCCGCGCCGCAGGGCATGGCCCGCGAAGTAGAGGACGAACGTCCCCCCCCGGGCCTCGCCGGCGGCCTTCTGCAGCCGGAGGAAGAGATCGCCGTTGCTCCCCGGATCGACGATGGTCGCCGAGGCCGGGAAGACGTGCGAGTCGAGCGCCTTCTGGACCTCTCGCGCGGAGACGGCGGCGTCGGGCAGCGGCACGAGGCCGCGGTCGTTGTACTTCGACACGCCCACACAGAGCGCCGCCCCGTTCGTCGCCGTCACGCTGCCCTCCGTCTCGATGACACTCCGTGCGGGATGCTACGCGCGCCGCAAGAGGAGTAAACAGGTTCGGTCGGCCTACTCCCCGTAGTCCGCCGGCGCCGTCGCGTCCCGCCCCGGCAACGCGCCGACCGCCTTCGCCACCGCGGTCCCGAGCACGGCCACGACGAGGTTGGCGACGAGCGCCCACAGCGCCGCGTAGCCCGGTACGACGGTCGCCCCGAAGTGCAGCGCGTACACGGGCGCCTTGAACGAGAGCGTCCACGCCATCCACGTGCCCAGCGTCATCCCCACCGCCCAGCCTGCGAGCAGCGCCCACCGGTGCAGCCAGCGCGTGTAGAGCCCCACGACGATGGCCGGGAACGTCTGGAGGATCCACACGCCCCCCAGCAGCTGCATCGCGATGGCGTACTCCTTCTTCATCGCGACGATGAACACCAGCGCCCCGAGCTTGACCACCAGCGACACCACCTTCGCGACGGTCGCCTCCTCCTTGCCCGTGCAGTCCCGTCGGATGAACTCTTTGTAGATGTTGCGCGTGAAGAGGTTGGCCGCCGCAATCGACATGATGGCCGCCGGTACCAGCGCCCCGATGGCGATCGCCGCGAACGCGAAGCCGACGAACCATGAGGGGAACGACCCGAGGAAGAGCGCGGGCACCGCGAAGTTCGCCCCGTACTGCTCGAAGCCCGCCGCGTAGGCCGGTGACGAGCCCACCTTCGCCGCGATGGCCATGTAGCCGAGGAGCGCGATGAGCCCGAGGAGGAGCGAATACGCCGGCAGCATCGCCGTGTTGCGCTTGATGACCGCGCGCCCGCTCGCGCTGAGGACCCCGGTCATCGAGTGCGGGTAGAGAAACAGCGCGAGCGCCGAGCCCAGCGCGAGCGTCGAGTACGCGGTGAACTGCTCCGGCGCGAGCACGAGCTTCTTCGGCGGCACGGCGTCGAAGACGGCGCCGTAACCGCCGAGCTTCATGGGAATGACGATGACGGCCGCGATGACCGTGACGTAGATGATGGCGTCCTTGACGACCGCGATGAGCGCCGGTGCGCGCAGCCCGCTCTGGTACGTGTACGCGGCGAGGATGACGAACGCGATGACCAGCGGCAGGTCGCCGCGGATGCCCATCGCGCCGAGCACCACCTGGATGCCCACGAGCTGGAGCGCGATGTACGGCATCGTGGCGAGGATGCCAGTGACAGCGACGGCGAGCGCCAGGGTGCTGCTGCCGAAGCGCCCGCGGACGAAATCCGCCGCCGTGATGTACCCGTGCTTGTGCGCCACGCTCCACATGCGCGGCATGACCACGAAGACGAACGGATACGTGATGACCGTGTACGGCATCGCGAAGAAGCCGAGCGCGCCCGCGCCATAGACGAGCGCCGGCACCGCGATGAACGTGTACGCCGTGTAGAGGTCGCCCCCGAGCAAGAACCAGGTGACCATCGTGCCGAAGCGCCGCCCGCCGAGGCCCCACTCGCTCAGCTGGCTGAGGTCGGCCTTGCGCCAGCGCGCAGCGAAGAAGCCCAGCACGGTGACGAGCGCGAACAGCACGATGAACACCGCCAGCGCGACGCCGTCGACGTCCTTCATGGCTCGGGCTGCCGTGTGGCGAAGTACACGACTGCGGTGATGACCGCGCCGATGCCGATCCAGAGAAACTGGTACCAGTAGAAGTACGGCACGCCGCCGAGGTGGGGATCGAGCGAGTCGTAGAACGGCACCCACAGCGTGCCGACGAACGGCACGAGGAGAAGGAGCTGCCACGCTCGCGCGCCGCGCCTGGCCGGTTCGGGGCTCTTCGCACCCATCGCTCTCGACGGCATGCTTACTACAGGACGCGCCGCCGGTGGTGACACGCCGGGGCGCCTGTACTAGCTTCGCGCGCCGACCATGGCGCAGGCACGCACCACGAGCAGCACGTCACGCACCGGCGACGCCGGCGGCGCGCGAATCGGCAGCGCCGCGCGCGTCCGTGGCCGCATCCACGGCGACGGCGACCTGGTCGTCGAGGGCCAGGTCGAGGGCGATCTCGCCATCCGCGGGGAGCTCACCATCGCCGAGGGCGCCAGCGTCGCCAGCGAGTCCATCGAGGCGCAGTCCGTCGTCGTCGCCGGCACGCTGGAGGGCGACGTGGCCGCCACCGGCACCGTGCGCCTCGTCGCGGGGGCTCGCGTGCGCGGCAACCTCAAGGGCAGCGCGGTGTCCATCGAGGAGGGGGCCCGCTTCTCGGGCCGCCTCGACTGCGAGTTCGATCTTCCCGCCGAGCTCGGGGGCGCATCGCCGCGTGGCGAGGCCCGCGGGCGCGCTGCACAACGACGCTGACTCCCGGACGACGCTGACTCCAGACGCAGACGAGAAGACGACGGAGACATCATGGCGAGCACGGTCATCGGCGCGGGGATCACGGTCGAAGGGGAGATCACGACGGATGAAGACGTCGTCGTCGCCGGCACCGTGCGCGGCAAGCTCTCGGCCAAGGAGAGCGTCACCATCGAGCACGGCGCGACCGTCGAGGCCGACGTGGCGGGTGGGTCGCTCGTCGTCGCCGGGTCGCTCACCGGCAACGTCACCGCGAACGAGCGGGTCGATCTCCAGGCCGGCGCGCGCGTCATCGGCAACGTGAAGGCCGCGCGCGTCACCATCGCCGACGGAGCCCAGTTCAAGGGCAACGTCGATATGGACGTCTGAGCCATGGCCGCGCACCCCTCCGTCATCGGCAGGACGACACGCGTCCGCGGTCGCATCACGGGCGAGGTCGACCTCGACGTGCAGGGCTTCGTCGACGGGGAGATTGCCGTCGGCGGCGACGTGACGATCGACACGCAGGGCATGGTCGGCGGCGGCGTACGCGGCCGGCGTCTCGTCATCCGCGGCGCCGTGAAAGGTGACCTCCACGGCGAAGAAGCCATCGCGCTCGAAGACGGCGCGCGGGTCGTGGGCGACGTGCGGGCGCCTCGGGTGGCCATCGCTCCGGGGGCGCTCGTGCGCGGCTTCGTCGAGACGGGGGAGGGAAGCGGGGCGGAGGCCAGGACGGCGCGCGCGCAGCCTGCCGCTCGGCCCGCCGCAGCGCCGCCGAGGGTCGCGCCGCCTGCAGCGAAGGTCCACGCCGGGCCTGCCCCGTCGAAGCCGGCGGAGAAGGCAGCACCGGCCGCACACGCCTCCGCGGGGAACAACGCCGCGACGCCTGCCGGTCCTCGCCGTCCGCCGCCGCCCGTCGTCCCCGCCCTCAAGAAGGCCAAGGGACAGATCGCGAAGAAGAAGGAGCGCTGAGTGGCGATCGGGGCGCGAGCGCGCCTCCTCGAGCTCCTGCGCACGCGCGCCTTCGAGCGGAAGCGCGTCGTCCTCGCCTCGGGGCGCGAGAGCGACTTCTTCATCGACTGCAAGCAGGCCGTCCTCACGGCCGAGGGGCATGTGCTGTCGGGCGAGGTGATGCTCGACGCCCTGGCCGCGTTCGGCCCCTGCGCCGCCGTGGCCGGGGTGGAGCTCGGCGGGTGTCCTCTGGCGAGCGCGGTCGCGCTGACGAGCTACGCGACCGGCACGCCGCTCGATGCCGTCTACGTCCGCAAAGACGCGAAGGACCACGGCTCGCGTCGCCTCCTCGAGGGGAGCTCGCGTCTGCCCGCGGGCGCACGGATCGCGCTCCTCGAGGACGTCGTGACGACGGGCGGCTCGACGCTGAAGGCCGCCGCGAAGCTGCGCGATGCGGGGTACGAGGTGGCCGGGGTGGTGGCGCTGGTCGATCGGCTGGAGGGCGGCCGCGAGGCCATCGAGGCGGACGGGCTCGAGCTCGTCGCGCTCTTCACACGAGACGACTTCATCCCTCCGGCGTGAGCCGCCGGAGCTCGTCTACGTCGGCTCGTTCTTCGCGCTCTTCTGCTCGACCGGGGGCTCGGTCACGGGCCGCTCAGCCGGGGGAGTGGCGGTGGGCACCGCCCTCGTCGGCTTCGCCCGCGGCTCGTCTTCGTCCGGGTTGACTCCGACCGGCATCGGCTCCGCCTCGGCGCTCTCCTCCGCGGCGGCCACGGGAGCGTGCGTGGCCGCTGGCGCAGGTCCGCGCGCGTGCCTCCGGGCGATCACCACCACCGTCGCCACCGGCATCACTGCCGGGAGATCCTCGACGCGGACCGTCGGGATGTTCGCCGCGAAGGGTGCGAGCAGCTCGGCGCACGGATCGTCGGGCCCCGGGTCGACAGGGCAGGGCGCGTTCTTCACGTCGGCCGGCAGCGACGGCACGTGCGTGACCGGGACCGTGGCCATCGAGTAAGGCGCGCCGGAGCTCGTAGGGGCGCCCTTGTGCTCCAGCGCCCGCAGCGTGCTGGCGCCCCAGGCGCGCGCGGCGGACAGCGTGCCCACCGCGTCCCCTCGCGCGAACACCGCCGCGACGGCCCCGAACGCGATCCCGAGCACGAACCAGAGCACGCGATTCGACCGCCGCCGGCGCCCTGGCCGGGTGGTCTCGAGCTCCTTCGGTCTGCGCCCGCGCCCTGTGTCGTCGTAGTCGAGCGGCGGGAGTGCGCGCAGCGAGCCGGGCCCGACCGGAGGTGCGGTCGGCGCCTGCGGCAGCCTCGTGGGCCGGATGCGGCGAGGGCCGGCGATGGGGACGTTCGGCATGGCGACCGCTCCTCAGTGCACCTTCCATGCGCGTCGCGCCTTGCGGGCACGCTGCATTCGTTCACTCGGTCGGCACGCCGAGGCCCCGATCGAGCCCCTGTAGCGCCTGCCCCCGGGGTGCCCGCGATCCAGATGGATCCACGCCCATGTCGCCGCGCGAACGCGCCTGCGCTTGCAAGTAGGCACGGATACGTGGATGTTGAGGTCCGAGGCACCGGGCTTTGGAGACGCGACGCATCGATATTCTGAGCGATTCGACCGGGGAGACGGCCGAGAAGGTCGTCCGCGCGGCGATGCTGCAGTTCCCCCACTCGGGTGCACACATCCGACTCCACACGCGGGTGCGGACCAAAGAGGCGGCGCGGCCCGTCCTCGAGGCGGCCGCGAAGGACGGCGCGCTGGTGGTCTTCACCGTCGTCAGCCCCGAGCTGCGCGAATACCTCCACCAGCAGAGCTACGAGATGAAGATCGAGGCGCTCGATCTCATCGGCTCGCTCATCGGCAAGCTGTCGACCTTCCTCGATCGTCAGCCCATCAACATGCCGAGCGGGATGCTTCCGCTGACCGAGGAGTACTTCCGCCGGATCGAGGCGGTCGAGTTCGCGGTCAAGAGCGACGACGGCAAGGAGCCGCGCAACTTCAAGAAGGCCGACCTCGTGCTCGCTGGCGTGAGCCGCACGAGCAAGACGCCGCTCTCGACGCTCCTCGCGCAGCGCGGGCTCAAGGTGGCCAACCAGCCCATCGTGCTCGGTGTCGCGCTCCCGCCCGAGCTGGAAGAGGCCGCGCAGGACCGCGTGGTGGGGCTGACGATCGAGATCGAACAGCTCGTCGAGATCCGCAAGGCGCGCCTGAAGCAGCTCGGCATGCCGATGGACGCGAGCTACGGCCTCCGCGAGCAGGTGAAGCAGGAGCTCGACTACGCGCGGCAGATCTTCGCCGACCATCCGGGGTGGCCCGTCATCGACGTGACCGGGCGCGCGATCGAGGAGACGGCGGTCATCATCCTGGAGTCGCTGAAAGAGCGCGACGAGACGAACAAGAACGCGCGCGCGGCGATCGTCTAGTGTCCCGAGTCCATGATTCCTAGGTGAATCCATGGCAGGGTGCGTCCGTCAGACGCGCCATGGCAAGCCGACGAGGACGACCCGGTCCCCAGGTGACGGTGACCGATGAAGAGCGAGAGGTCTTGGAGCGCTACGCCCGGGGCCGCACGGTGTCGCAGGCGTTGGCCCTGCGAGCGCGCATCGTGCTGGCCGCAGCGGCGGGCAAACGACAGTGCGACATCACGCGGGAACTGCAGATCACAGACGACACCGCGCGAAAATGGGTCCGGCGGTATGCGCGGACGGGTGTCGCCGGCCTAAGCGACACGCCGAAGCCCAACGTTCACCGGAAGCTCGTTGACGAGCGAGTCGAGGAGGTCATCCGGCTGACCCTGGCGAGCAAGCCAAAAGGCTCGACGCACTGGAGCACGCGGAAGCTCGCGAAGGAGGCCGACGTGAGCCAATCGTCGGTGTCTCGCATCTGGCGCGCGTTCAAGCTCAAGCCCCATCGCACGAGGACCTTCACGCTCAGCACGGACGAGTTCTTCGTCGAGAAGGTCCGGGACGTCGTCGGCCTCTACATGAGCCCCCCGGACCACGCGATCGTCCTTTGCCTCGACGAAAAGTCGCAGATTCAGGCCCTGGAGCGCACGCAGCCGGTATTGCCGCTCGTCTTCGGGCAGTCCGAGCGAGCTACCGCAACGTACGCCCGGCACGGCACGACCAACCTGTTCGCAGCGCTGGACTTCAAGACCGGCAAGGTGATCGGCGAGTGCTATCCGCTCAAGCGCGCGGCCGAGTTTCGTCGCTTCCTGGGCCGCGTGGACGACCAGGTGCCCGCGAAGCTCGACGTCCATCTCGTCGTCGACAACTCATCGATCCACAACACGCCGCGGATTCGTCGATGGCTCAAGCGCCATCCTCGCTTCCACATGCACTTCACCCCGACCTACTCCTCGTGGCTCAACCTCGTCGAGCGGTGGTTTGCGAAGCTCACCGACGACGCGCTGCGCCGCGGCTCCCACCTGGACGTGCGCGAGCTACGCAATGCCATCGAGGGCTACATCGTCGAGACGAACGACGATCCAAAGCCATTCGTCTGGACCAAGACCGCCGACGAAATCATCGCGAGCGTCGCTCGCTTCTGCGCCCGAACGCTCGAGGAAGCCGGACCCCTAGCTTCCTCGGACTCGGGACACTAGCTCGGTTCAGAAGCGACCCGCGACGCTCATCGCCGCGCCGCCTGGCACGGGGACCACGTCGACGGCGGTGGGGTGGGACGGAGCCGTCTCGCTGGGCGGGGCGAGGTAGAGGTAAGCCGAGATGGCCGCGCTCGCGATCCCGACGCCGAGCGCGATGTCGGCGACCGTGAACTTCGTGCGGATCGAGTCGACGGAGCTCTGTGGGCACGACGCCGTCTGCGCGCACGCCTGACTCTTGAGATGGCTGCGGTCGCTCAGTCCGCTCAGTCCGAAGTAGGCCTCGGTGCCGAACGCCACCACCGCGAGGCCACCGAAGACCCACGCCGACGTGCGTGTCCCTTGCGGCGTCGGTCCGCCGTCGGGCGTCGCCCCGGATGTGGGGCTCGTGGCAGGGACGGTCGCCGTCGCGGGTGGGTGCGCCGCCGGGGTGCCGAACTGGACGACGAGCAGGCGACTCTTCTCCCCCGCGCGCACCATGATGCGCTGCTCGACCCCGTGGTAGCCGGCTGTCTCGAAGCGGAGGACGTGCGCGCCCGGGTCCATCAGCGTCGGCTTCCCGTCGAGCTTCGTCACGAGCGGCGCACCGTCGACCAGCACGGTCACGTCGACCAGATCGCCTCCCTTGTCGTCCTTCGCCCCCACCACCACCGACGGCGACGCTTGCTCGAGGTCGGACAGCCACTTCACGCAGTCGCGGCGAACGAGCGCCGGGCAGGCATCGCGTGCACACGCCGCGAACGCCTCGCGCGCCCGCCGGTACTTCCCGTCGTCGCGCATCTGCTGGCCCTGGTCGGAGGCCGCGAGGCACTGCTGCTTGTCGTCGGCCCCCGCGCGGGACGTCGACACCGCGACCGCCGCGACGACGGCGAGAAGCACGGCCGCGCGCCTCATGCTTTCAGCATGGACGAGCGCGTCACTTCAGACAAGCGGGCTTGTAGTGCTTGTGGCCGACGCCATCGATGGTGAAGGGGGGATCGCAGTCGGGCGCCGGGGACGCCGCGGGCTTGTAGACCCGACGATGCGGCGCGGCG
>Ga0182030_10007077_pt1 | contig 23514 bp, 21 predicted proteins | sample 812S3MmetaG_FD_121299 | JGI IMG/M metagenome (GOLD analysis project Ga0182030, IMG submission 121299) | Permafrost microbial communities from Stordalen Mire, Sweden - 812S3M metaG (Illumina Assembly) | ecosystem: Environmental > Terrestrial > Soil > Wetlands > Permafrost | place: Sweden...
TCTTGGAGTCAGCGTTTTCTAAAATGGTAGAGTTGTACGATCTAGAACCGAGATAATGCCCTTAGAGCCACTTCCTCGCGTCAATGACATGCCTAGGAGTAAGGAGTAACAAAACGCTAGAAAAAGTAAAGGGCTGAGCACTCTTCCCAATCAACATACCTGCACTTCTTTGCTAGCAAGAAAGCCAAAAGGCCCAACGCGATAGTTAAGAGTAACAAAAACAATGCCGTAGTCTCCAGCTTGTACGAGAGCGGAGCCATTTTGGTTTGGGTTGGAGAGACTATTAAACCCTCCTCCCTGAAACCAGACAAAGACAGGCCGGGGTTCCTCATTACTAGTAGGTGCATAGACGTCAAGGAAGAGGCAGTCTTCGGAGGTGTTGGGGTTAAGCGAAGTTGATGGGGTGGAATGACATACGGATCCATGCTTGAAGAATTGAGCTCATGTACTTATTGCCAATAGTTGGGGGAAACTTACTGTATCCGCTATCTGAAGAGTAGTATTGGTGATTGGGTCTTGAGGAGAACGGAATCTCAAGTCTCCAAGGGGAGGAGTTGCATATCTAATACCTAACCAGTGGCTAATGCCGTTATTCTCATTTACGCCCTGATACTTTGAATACCCTAAGTCGATAATAAGATTGACCTCTCCTGCGTTGGTCGTAACCGTAAGTCCGAGAAAAAGTCCAAGTATAAGTAGCGAATAGAACATCATGATGCACAATTGTAGTTCAGTAAGCAGAAGAGGATAGCAGGATTGATTCTTCCGTGGCTGTATCTTTTAAGAAAATGAGGGAAGAGACTCCCATTTTATAGATAGATATATACTCTGACAGCACTGGCTGTGGAAGAGAAGGATCGAAAATAGGCTAAGTACCATCCTATCGTATTGTATACATCTCCGAATAAGTCTAAATCAAATCAGACCTAACCTTAACTCGTATTTGACTAATTATTCATATTTGACTAATTCTGTCCTAAAAAGCCAAAAGATATATTCATTTCAAACAAAACTAAAATTCGTATCCCATTCAAAGCAGCTCAAATTTACCTTTCGAGAATAATTCCAATAAACTCACTCATATCAAACGGAAGATTACCTAGAATTTCCATATCGGGCCGAAATGTTTGGTCACTTGCAAAACATCTCTTACTCAGATGTCATGCTCAAACGGATGACAGGGCTAGAACATTGAAGTATCCAGCTCGCTGCTGAAAAAGAATCACCGTTCGGGGATATTTAAATCACCGCTGACTGTATTGATGTCGACGGATACCACGGAGGGGTAAGATGACCGAAGCTGATATTACAAGTCGGAGAAGCGGGCCAACTAGGTAGTGTTTCTGTATCATGGGGTGAAATGCGGGGAAGGCCACTTCGATGGATATCCGATACCGGTAGATGTATAGGGCACAAACTACCGACTACTTGGTGCTTGCATTATATCGGTAAGAGAGTCATATATGAAGGGGTTAGGGAACTCGAGGGGGACTACTTTCCCATTGATTCATGAACCGTTGCAGGGGAAAGGAAAACAAGCCGCAAATCGCAATCAAGACGTTCACATTGTGGAACAAATCACCATAACTTCTCTCTAAACTCATCTCTATTGAATCATTACTCATTAAATTCGCCTACCTATGCTATACCATCCTTACCCCCCTGATTTAACCATGCCCCACCCGAACCTTCAAATGATGCCAAATCCGCAAACAAAACCTGGTATACCGCCCTTCATAAACAGAAGGGATCGTGAATAGAAAAGGAAAACGCCAGAACGACCTCGCTAAATGACCTTCCTCCCGTAGCCTCTATGTTGGTACAAGCTCCTTGTATGTAATAGGAGGTGAGGTGATGTGAAATTGGATTGCGTTCGTTCGTGTAAGGTAACGTGGGTATCGTGAGTTGTATGGAATGGGCGGCCGTTAGATGTTGTACACACAAATGAGATATCCCTTATCTCTTTATTATTTCCTTTTCTCAAGAATGGGCTTCGGTTTCGGCGAGTTGGATATGAGAGTAGAGTCGGAGGTGGCAATTGAGGTTATTCAGTGGTCTCCACATTCCCCAACCAAGCCCGAACACCCTCCCTCAAGAAACTCTCCTTCTCCCTCTCAGTTCTCCCTAGCCTCCCTACTTCCTCCTCCCCCTTTCCAACCTCGCGCTCTCGACTATCCATTACGCTCCGAACAATCTCTTCTAGGGCACTCAGGACCATCTTCTTGCATTCATTACGCGGAACTTCCAAACTTCTTTCTGGGACTCTGCTGTCGTCTTCGGGAGCTAAAGAATTTGATCGTTCTCTTCGTTCGTGGGGCTTTTGGGAAGCTGATCTTGAGCTGCACACTGAAGACGTCTTGGAAGCTGATCCGGATTGAGCGATGATGCGCTCCACAGCTTCGATCAATGTCTCATCCATGGAGATGATAGGTTCTTCGATAAAGCGCTCCTCGACGTGGCTATCATATGAGTCGGCCGAAGGAGTTTGTTGCGCTGCGTAGACGTTGCCATATCTTGAGTCGAAGGTCTGCGGAAGATTTGTCGTAGAATCAATGTTCACAGGCCTTACTAATCTCCGATAGCGAATATGCTTAATCGAAAAGTTTGTTGTATCTGCGACAATAGCGGATGAAATGTCCACCCATCGTCCATCTCGTCCATTGTCTGGATGAGGAGTCGACGAAAGAATGGGAGTCGGTTCAGCGCGCATTGACTCCTTGATATCCTCTAGGATGTGGTGATTAGCTTGGTTGGGAACAGCTTGAAGAGCGAAGTCGGGATTATATCTAGGCATCCAACCACCAACATTCATCGTCGTGTCTGCATCTGGTCCAGCGCGGGAATAATGTTCGAAGCCCTCCATGCCATTGCCAAAGCCTGGCGTGGAGAATGAATACCCAGAACTTGAGGGCGACGACACCGCCGTTTCGAAGGAGAGGTACTCGGGAAGAGGTACATCAATATCGATAATCCCATTCGTTGAATCAATAGTTGTTTTGACTGGGGACTGATAGTCACCAGAAGGGTCGGGGATACGTTCATGATTCTGCACGGTTTGTTCCGTAACTTCCTCTCCCCCTGCGTCGGATTCGGGTTTTGCAGTCTCGGCTGAGCCGGATTCTGACTTTCGCATTTCGCGCTCTGGTTGGATACTCGCCTTAACTAATGGACCAACATTGGCCTCCTCGACCATTTCTACCAATTTATTACGGCTTTGCGAGTAATCTTTGTAATGAGGATCGTTGATTTCTAGACCATCGATTGTTGGAGGTGAAGAAGTCGTGGTTGATTCTCTTCGCTTGGAACCCCAGAACCCACTAATCATGCTTCCCCATTTCGAGTTCTGCGCTTGAGAATCGCTACTCGTAGTGCTGTATTGCCCAGTACTGTCTCCTCTCTTTAATGACCGCATTAAGTCGTCGGTCGCTAAGCTTCCGCTGCTTCCCGGACGAGGTGCCGGACCGGTGCCTCTGACCGGACGGCGTGTCGAGAAGTGAGGCATTGTGGTAATAGGAGTTACGGTCGAAGTAGTAGCAGCGCTGCTCTTTCGTGTTCCGATATCGCTTCCAGGAATTGGTAGGTTGGCCGTCTTGAGAGATGCAGCATCTGAGATTCTTCGATCGTGATGATGTATTTCCGGACCGTGTCCAGTTTGAGCAGGAAAGCTCATGGTTCTGGAATGACTGCCCTTAGCGACATTAGCTCGCTTGTTGATTCTTCGACGTAATGACTCTTCTCGAAGTATGGGAACAGCGTAACTTGGAGGAGATTGCGAGTAGCCTCCAAAAGAAGTGGATGTACTGGGACGGTGTAATCGAGCCGAAGGCAGTTGTTGATTTGTAGGCAAGAAGGCCGATAACAAAAAGATCAACCGTCGAGCCATCAACTTGTTGTCCGAGACAATAATCGTCCGTGCCGGAAGAGAGATGTCGTCGTCCTTATTTGCTCGCTGTTGTTGATAATGTCGACGACGATACCAACTAGGTCCAAGAGCTTGAAGCCATTCGGTATGGTTGCCAAGAAATCCGGTTAGGAGATTGAAGAAAAAGAACCCCTCGTCCTTCCCTCCAGCCCATTTGCCAACTAGACGAGCTTCCTCGCGCCAGATTCCCCATCTGCCCTGACCAGTCACGACCTGACAGGCCTTGATACCGCTTACAATCCGTTGGCGTGCTGTCTCAACTTCTGTCTGTATCTTTTGATTCTGCGCGAGGCAATCTTTCATCAGTTGAACCAGCTTGGCATTTGACTTCGGAGCTTTGAAGGGTTTGGTGTCTTCTACTCGCTTTCCACCAATCGATACAGTAGCCGAAGACGTCCGGTTATGTGTTCGTGGGTCTGGCGAGTTGATATCGGCTTGCTTCAGCATGGGCAGGAGGATAGATGTGGTGACAGACTGGAGGTGAGAAAGTGTGCGCATGATAATGTCCCAATGTTGGGTAATGATGTCGATTCGGTCATCCACATCACTAGAGAATGAAGACTCTAAAGACTCGACGCCAAATCCATTACCAAGCATGGTCCATCCAGAACGACGTGCCGAGTTGAAAGACGACGGGAACGATTCTTGGTCATTGTACGAACCAGGACCACGGAAGCTGGACCTCGAAGCAGGTGCTGAGGGGGCATTGGGTGCAGCAGGTAGATGTATAACTAAACCAACTGCGTACATTGGCGTCCTCTTCTGCTTGGGTTGTGATTTCTTCTTTTCCGGCATTCCATCCTTCCCCACCTGAGGAAAGGGGTAACCTGCGTCATTTGCCTGTACCTGCGTTGGTGTTCGAAGTTGAGCTTCCTCTGTCTCATCGTTGGGTAGAGGAACAGGAAACATGCGTGTGATCAAAACCTTCTTTCTGTCGTTCCCCCTGGATGAAGTTGTACTTGTATTGGTGAAACCAGCCGATGTCGGCCCCGACCCGACATTATCAGATGTGAAGGACTGTGCCAACCTGCTAGTCCTCATGCTCGACCTCCCCAAGGAACCTTCTCCCATGTATGATCCTGATGTGAGAGACCGAGGTTCTGAGGGCAGAATGTGAACTTTGGTCCCAGTTCCTTTGTATGCCAGTACTTCTGAGACCCCAAATATGCAATTTGCGAATGAACTAACCTCCTCCTTGTATTCCCTCGCTGACCTCTGACCCTCTGTCTCATTGTAGCTTAATGCCTTGTGGTGCTGAGGTCTGCGATCAAATGCGCCGAATGCCCGTGGTGCTGTATCTTGTTGTATAATGACCGGCCGAGAATTCTGTCCCACACTTGTCTTCCTAGGTGAACTGATTGAACGACGACCCTCTGTTCGTGACGGATGCGCAGAACCACTATTTGACGTGTGTTGGGTGAGCGATGGGGGAGGAGGAGGAGGTGGATGGCTGTCATAAAGAGTTTGTGCCGTGCCGGAAGTGGGGGTAGCTTCCTGCATGATGATTACTCGCACATCTCGCGAGTCCAGATCAATCTCGCCATTGAGATCAAAAGCGCTGATGGTCGCAGGTGTGAGGATTGTGCCGGAAGTGAGGGGGAAAACCTGATCATTGTGACATAGAGCTTCTGCGTCTGGGAAGAGCAGATTGTGTGTGAAATGGTCTTCCAAATTCGAATCGAGGGGGTTTGAGGGGCGAGACTGAGATGTACCGTTCGAAGGCAAACCAGAGAATAATTTCCCCAGTAACGACATGGTTTCGACAAAACGCTGGGGATATCCTCAGTTACACGAGGCGGTTCGATTTTCTAACAACCTGCGTGCCGGTTCTGCAGCACCAGCATGGCCATTGTCGCGACGGAGAAGGAGCCAGTTTGAATGTATGTGGAGGTATTTCTGAGGTTATTCTCGACGCGGGGGTTCAATGTGACGGCGTCGTAATGGCGTGGTACTTTTTGTGAAGAAATTAACTGCAACTATTCGGAGAAAGAATTGTTGGGGTTGTGTTTGTGGGGGAGGTTTGGAGTTCTTGGATTAGATGTGTGACTTTTTTCTTTTGGCTTGACTAGAAAAGGGAATCGCGTAGGACAAAAAAACCGGAGCAAGAAGCGGTGAGATGCAGCAGCAGCGAGTCAAGTTCAGTTGGAGGAAAATGGAGCATCCAACTTTTATGACTGGGATTTGACACGATCAAGAACAGGGATAAATCCTGGGAGCTGCCTCTTCACGTAATGATCAAATCGCCAATCAATTTCGACTAATTAGGAATATATTATTAGTGACGACGTATCGGTTGGAGGACCTAGGGTCCTACGGAGTATATAAATTCGATATCGTTTGTTTTCTCTGGGCGGTGAGGGCAAGTGTACCGTACATAGACATAGAATTGGTGGTTTTACTCGAATGAATGTCAATACCTAGTCATATAAAGTCATTGAAGCTGAAGCCATTCAAATCAAGGGATTCATGCCGTTCAGGGGTTCAAAGGAGGAATGCGGACCGAGGGACATTCATTCTTCTATGTAGCCGGGCATCCTCTTCCATGTAACCGGCGATTATCCTGCCCATGTCCCTCCGCTGTCCTCATCTTTCCGTGGTAAATCCTAGATTCTCCATCAGCTTTTGCTGAGTTGGGGATAATCAGGGGGTTCACTAAATGCCGTCGGGCCTTTGAGCCATGGCCACAGCTCTCCTTTCCTCTATAATGTGTAATGTCCGCTTTTCCAAGATTGCGACGTTGGGCAGCATTGGTACCGAGGCAAGATCCGTCACCTCGCCCGTAAACCGACGTTGTCTAAGGGCAGGCTACACCTTGTTGTCGCGACAAAAAAGTACAATACTTCTCCCATGGAGGCGCAGTCATCCCATCACAATTATAAGATATCTCACTCTGAGTCACCGCATCGGGCGGGAGGTAGGCACGCACCGCGCCTTAACATGCTTGCATGTGGGTGCACATCTACTCAGCGCTGCATATTGCATATCCAACGTCCCCCAAAGTGTTGGAGGCAACATCCGACCCCATTATCAAGCCTTATCAATCTAGACTGCAGCCTTGCCCACCATGTCATGATATGCCCTCCTTGCTCGAGAGATCTTCTAAGCCGTGCATGAAACGTATGTTGGCGCTTGTAACCTCGTAAGTCCGCCTCACGAATTCCACATACCTGGACGAGCACGATTTGCGAACAAGATCATCACGATGCGGCATTCCAAGGGAGCATAGAGCATAGAGCGTAGAGCGTAGAGCGTAGAGCGCACAGCGCAGGTCGAATGGTACATGTACCACGCGATGCTCTTGGGACGAATGGGAAACAGCGGCACGGCTCGCCCACAGGATGATTTGCCCCAAATATGACCGCGGGCCAATACTCCACGTTGGATATAGTCCCGTTGCCAACCAGGATATACCGCTCCAAGCGATTAGAACGAGATCAGGAGATCGGCATCTGGAGCGCAGATTGACGCCTCTATCTTATATCAGAAGATACATTTGATCTTCATAATCATACGGTATGAGTGCTTTCTGATAGCTGGCTCTGACTATCTTTCTCGCGTTGTCCAACAGGACGTCGCCATCCGATATTTGGGAACATCAGCCTCGCGAACCTCGCAGCCTTGGATGATGCGTTGTTCAAAAAAGAGCAGATGATGTTTCTCCTATTATTAATGTCTTACATTCCCCATATCCCAATAAATCAGGGCAAAGATCTTGTCAACTCATTGGTGTATGTCATGGCTTGATCTCATCTTCATAGCCCAGATCATGTCACCTCGTGGTCCTACCATTGGCGGCCATCACTGTCAAAAACCTGCGCCACACCCCCCAAAAGTAACTTCAAAGGCTACCGCCTTCTACAAACCCACCAATCTGAACACTGGCAGCCACCGCTGTCATCCCCGACTATCCTGTCCTTCGGAGACCGAGATGCTATTTCCATATCATATCGCCTCAACACTTCGTTTGTCCTTCCTCATCTATCTTCTGCGCCTTCGAAACACCTATACGAACAGAACAATCTTACAATGTCAACTATCTCCTTCCCGGTCTCACCTCAAATACGGCCTCTATTCGCAACAGCCATCCGGCATGCCTCCCGTTCCCGCGCACGCTCTTCACCGCAATTCCCCAAACCACCAAATACGCCGCGGGGGGAAAGCCACAGCGTAGCGTCCACTATCACACGGGCCGGTACATTTTCCATCCTTGGTGAAGCTTTGATATCTCCCACACATCCAATCACTATCTCTATATCGAGAAGCCAAACGCCACAAGTCTAGAACAAAGACTTGTTTCCTCCGTAGCTTGAAGCTAGTTGAATCACTGCATATATCCCGTGTCCCGCGCTGCCGCCACGTTTCTCTACACAATATGTGCAAGCGTTATCATAAACGAAGGCTTCGTTATCAGACAGCTTTGGACCCTGGAAATGCCGTGCCGTACGGGCTATATCGGCCGAAACCCCCACGAAAAACCACCCACCCCACGTCTTTTCTAGACCAATATCAAGCGGAAGGATTATTCCAAGGTCCCAGACCAAGGGTTTGGGTCGAAGATCTTGAAATTAGTTGGGATTCAGATGGGTTTAAAAGTGGGCTTGAGACTGAGTTTGGGTTCACTGCCTAAATGGGGGTGTTCTTGTGAATATCTTGAACGGGGGTTTAATATGATCATCAAGTAACGTGGTATTATGAGTACAAAACATGAGAGCCAATGCTTCATAACTTTGTTTTGAACAAAATTCCTCGGTATATCTATATGATGATCGCTTCTGAGTTAGGAAGTTTCTATTCCTAACACGGACCGGGGTTTGCAGTTGTGCCTCATCCGCCATTTTGGTAATTCAAAGAGCATATTGCCACTGCAAACACTTTGAACCATCATTTGAAATACTGCTTTAATTTGCATTCTTTCATTTTTATTTGGTCCCAGTACTCTGTGTCTTCACCATACCGGGATTTTAGTCAAAGCGGGCCCGGCGAGGTGGCTCATACCAATCCTTCCATATTCAAATACATCAACAGGATCATTAGCGTTCGCCAACATTATGCTGAGCCACTTTAAATCCTCAAGTGAGTCTACCATGGTTGGTCCTTTCCATTTAAGTGGGAGGGTTCGGGATTTGCCCGATGGATGTCTTGCGATTGGTGAGGCTAGTTCATTCTTTATGTATTCAAAACCTCGAAATGCTTGGAAAGGATTGAGTAGCATTCCCGTAAGTTGGAAATTTAATTATTAAATATGTGCGGTGGGCAACTTCAAATACGCTTTCTCAAAGTTGACAAAACTAGAGATCTCGCTCAATACTCATCGTCACGATGCGTATTATCCGCATTGTCGCCAGTCTCTTCTACCTGGCTGTTCTCACTGCCTGCCTCCCGTCAATCGTCTCCCGAAGAGGCCCTTCTGATAATAGAGCCTACAATAAACTCCCCGCTCCCCTACCAAAATTCCGCGTCTCATGCATCGGCACCCCCGACAACGAAGACCAGCCCACGGAATTGAGATTCAAGCTCACGAGCATAGTGCTTCCCTCTCCCCATGACTAGTACGGGCAAGGAGGCGCTACAGTCATCAATGCAATCCAAAAGAAGATCACGCAATGGCCCGACTTGTCAACCTTAGGGTTGCCAATGGAGAATATGCCTCACTTCAATTTCCGAAAAAAATAAGAGACCTATCAATGATAAGGGGAGTTCTTGGGAACTAGACTTCATCCTTAAAATCTCGCAGAAGTCTCTTCATTCGAAATCACCTGAAGGTTTGTGGCCTTTGAAGGAGATTACGGTTGTGCTGCATGGCTTTAAGGAAATAGATCCTGTGGCGACCCTTTGTACTTTGCCGAATGAGAAAATTTTTGATGAAGATGGGTATGATGCCGATAATGAAGAGAAGAAGGTGCGCTTCAACCTCAAAGAGGAGATTATAAATTAGGAAAAACGGTACAGTGCTGATGAAGCTTTATTTCCTGTTGATGCTCTAGCATCCTTCAGTCCTGAAATCTGGCCAGGTTGTCCAAATTTTGCATTCGTCAATTATCTATCTTAACAGCGGATTCAAGCATGACAAGTGTCTTTGAAAGACCTCGTATTGGAAGTTTTTCAATATTGCAGTTTCTCTTCGGGTGCTGAAACTGTCATGATTGCACAACTCATATAGTAGTCAAAATAACCGTGCAATTCATATTTGATCAAGTTATTTCATTGCCACGCTTTCTTCAGCATTGGGTGAAGTAGTGTTTCGAGTGATCTCACAATGTAGCCGGATGTGAGGAACGGAAAGCCAGCTAAAATGCATTTTTAAGTAAGAGGCTCTTCATTCTATGATTTCTTCCTTGAGTATAAGATATACATTATACGCTGGAGCTATCTCCGAGAATGGCTTTTCAAGATGTCCTTGGAATATTTATAGGACGCAAGTAGAAGCGATGTAGAGGCTATTCTGCCTTTCGATTTTACGGATTGCATATCTGCTTGAGTGGAAAGTAAACCGTCTAAAAGAAAAGAAGCATAAGATTAAAGGAAGCAAGAAATCTTCTTTTTGTAATCAGCGATACTTAATTCGCATTTATTTGGCGAGTATTTCCTATCTCTCCCAAGTCATTGGTAAAAGGGTCATCGTAGTCAGCGAGCTTCCGCTGTAATTTAGCGACAAATAATAGGACAAAATCTATTTTCTTAGCGAGATTCGGCGCTAGGTCCACTGTAAAAACAGAGCTTTGCGCATTCTCCGTCGACGATTTCTAAAACCAGACCGTTAAAGGATTCGTTTTTTATTTCCTTTTTTTTTAACGACATCAGGCCTAGCACTGCCTTTTATTGTGGTAACCTCTGTCACTAAGAAACCGATGGATCACAAAATACGTGATTATCGTTTAAATATGTCATTTGTTGTTAGAGCTAACTTAGGGTGAGGATCGATTGTGGCTGATACCGATCCTTCAACAGTGCTTACCAACAAGGCTGAGCTTAGTGTTCCCATGAGATAGATGCTGGGCCACTCTCGGCGCGTTTTTGCATCACGACAACATGCACCGAAGGAGGACCCTCGAAGGCTAGTTCATCCTCATGGATTTAAGATCGTGTATGTCGGAACGAGACAAAGGGCCCTCCACCTATGGTGCCCTTATATAAGTGCCACCAAATATAGGAAATAATCATAGATATAAAGAAACTAACGAGAAAACGGATACCAAAATGCGCAATACTTTTTTTTATCCACATTCTCTGGCTCACAGCTCTCGTCAAAGCTCCCCCACCTCCCGGTTTAAGCAATGAGATAAAAGGCAATGAAGCTCTCCTCCCCTCCGGCCTACTTTCAGGCCCAGACACAGACAGCGTCCCCGAATACAAAAAATATGGATCCGACGGAGTGAAAATGCCCGATCAATTAAAAAGACCCCCTTACGACGTCTCATGCATCGGCTTTCACGATCCCGCCAAAGAAACAGAAGATGGAAATCTCTGGGAATTCAAATACCGCTCCAAGATTGCACAATTACCAAATTCCAAAAATTATCGACCATATTACGGCGAACACGGCGGGAAGTTCAAACAGATGATCGGAAGCGACACGTATAAAACAAGGATACAGCTTGCTAAGAATTTTGAGTTTCGAGTACCTGTGGCAAGAATGATTGGGGGCAAGCAGGAGTATCCGCATTGGGAAGCAGATCTTTGGATTAAACAGTTGAACTTAAAAAAAAATCAGAGGAATCAGTATGCATTGATGGGCTTGATGCAGAGATTGATGTTGGGTATTGGCGATTATAAAGAGAAAGGGACGAATAGAGTGAATCCGAATACGTTGAGATGTAGAGAGGCGACGAAGGAAGAATATGGGGTAGAGAAGGAGCGACTTGCTAAACAGTTTGCGCTCAAAAAAACACCTACTACCGATGACAAGGATAATAAACAATCTGCACCCGATACAAAAGCTCATACAGATGAGAAGGCGGCAGATAACAAAAGCCCCGCGAAAAGTGCAGCATACGAGGACGAATTTCCTTCTCTTCAAGAAACAAACACAAAGAAGGGGAAAGCCACTTCCGATAAAAAAGCAGGATCTCCTCAACATACCGGAGGGAAACAATAACAGGCCTCAAAGCAAGCAAGAAAGAAAGAAAGTATCCCTACCACATGTTAATACACAAGTCCACATTTCCCAAATGCCGAGAAGTAGAATAGCGCACCTCGGCCGAACTTCCAGATCCGGATTCCCTCCTCTACAAGCATATTCCCAGTTCGGCAAGTCCTCCCTCTCCGGTCCCAAAACGTCTGGATCACCTTATCACGGTGCATGAAAGTGGCGTGACAAAAAATGGCGCACGGCCCGCGGAAAACTCAGCCCTGCGTCCCGTGAGGAACGGCTCGGAGATTGGAGTTTGTGAGCGGTAGTAGGTACTTTGGGGAGGTCAAAGCGCGGTATGTGTGTGCGCGTGCGTGCGTTTCTTGAAGGGAGATGCCAATGCTTAGCGAGGGAAAGGGGTAGGGGGGAAGGAGAAGGTTTGGGGAGACTGGAGAGAGTGTTGGGTGGGAAGATCTTTTCATTTTGGTTTTCTGAAATAGCGGTTGTAGAATTATATTTTAGAATCTGACCTTGAACTTTTTAATAACTTGATTCCATACTCCACGGTCAGGACGCTGCTACGTTGCAAGATTACAGCAAATTGGCATTGTGCCAACGTGTTTAGCTATCCTTGAACTCGCGACTGCCACTGGTGTTGGCTCAGAAAGCGGGGAAGGCATTGATGTGAGGTAGGTTCTATTTGAGTGTAGTACCATCCTCATTTGTATATATATCAAATTTCAATCTTATAAACGCCGTCGCGTCTGCATATACACAACTTGACTTTCCAGAACTCTAGGAACATAAATCATTTCCAACAACTCTAATCTCAATTCCCTATTCTTAACTCTCCAACACTCCTTCCAAAACCGTAGCATCATAACCCGGTCCCCCCTTCGACGTCTCAAAGTTCTTAAACATGATTCGTACCTGTCACCTAGAAGTTCCTAGGTCGTGAAGCGGTAGCAACTAATCGAAATTTTCTTGCCCCCTAGGAACCTTATTCTTGGCAGTACAATAATATTGCTTACAATTGGCGGGATTTTGGTGTTTCCTAGGGTGTGGTTTCGATGTAGTTTAATATTTGGAGTTCTTCAAGTGGATTGGCTAGTTTATGGATGAAGAAATAATCCCTTGATTGCGATCTCGTTTTTCCTCTGGATTTCAGAGGCCCCAGTTGATGTGAGACAGGTTCTTTGATCTCGATGCTAGACCTGAAGCCAGCATGTAGCGCATCGTTTAGTTTCGTGGCGCTCAAGATGTTTGTAATCGGGGTTCATTAAATCGAGAATGTAGGCTTGGTAGACTAGTTTTCGAAGGTCTGGTGGAAGAGATTTGAAAGGGAACGGTTCTAATGGTGGAGATAGAGTCGAGCGAGAGGACCATCTATGAATTAAGAAGGTAGGTTTTATAAGCAAAGGAATATAAGCAAATACGGTAAAAGCTATTATCCCTAGCATTCTTTTGAGTATAGACTCGTGTCCGTGGCAGAGGTTTTATTCTCTTCGACGATTCCGACCGGGTCTGGTTTGATAGCGATTTGCGCCTACGTTTCTTCGATTCGGCTCATAATGCTTTCTATTGAGGAGTAACACAATTTGGAAGTCTTTCAATAGCTTTAGCTAATTTGTGTTTTGTCTGATTAAGTGACTTCGCACATATAGGGGAACTGGTAGAAACAACACCCGCAGCGTCCAAATTTTGGGAAACGTTCTCTGAAGTTTACTTCGGATCACATTAATGCTTCTAGGTGTTGATGATAATGAAGATAATTCTTAGCAGAGATGGAAACCTTTAAGACGGATGATAAAAGCCTCGAAAATTTGTCTTCTTCTGATGTGCGTTGCATTTGGATCCAGTTTTAGAATAGCCATGGTTCGATTTATGGCGCTATCATAATTTGATGACCTTTTCTATTCTGTGTTTAGAATAAAGTTCCCATTGGTTTAGGTGAAAATCGCTTTTCAGGTCCCGAAATTCAATGTCCTCAGAAGATGATGGTGGCTGCTGCTTCCACCGATTTTTGAAAATGTGCCATTGCCCAGGCTTTAGATACGAGGTTTAGGAGCATGCTCGTTATTTAAAAGTTGATTAAGAATAACTTCTGTAAGATACGCAAGTCATGGCGAGCTACGTTGAAAATATCAACATCCATATCTTGAATCAGTATTACCGTTCCTTTTGAAGTCTTCTGAGCTAAAACTGGCGACTAAATGCGCAAGTAGCCCAAGAGCTCTCGTATGTCACGGATGAGAGATACCTTCTTTCCAAAAATTATGCGTTCCTTCTCAATAGCCTGCGAATTGTAAAAAATACATCGTAGTCCTACCCCAATTCAACTTGAATATCAGCTTCGACACTATCACCCACCATATAACCATCACTGGCCCTCACCCCTAGTGCATCAAGTACAAGCCTGGATAACTTTGTATCATGTTTAGGCGCGCCTACTTCCTCCTATGTACATAAACAATCAACAAGCTGCAGTACTCCAACAACTTCCGCCTTGAACCGCTCATCTTCTTTCTGTCCATTAGAGACAATAGCAAGCTTGTACCCAGCCTCTTTCAACCGGACGAGAGTACCAATACTACCAGAAGTAGCTCTACGGCTTGCCCTATGCGCTGGTTGGTACTTTTCTCTGAAGATGGCGATTCATCCTTGTTGGGTACAGAGTTGTGCGAAAAAAAAGGTGGACCTTTAAGATGTCTTTCTCGTGGTAAGTTGCTTCTACTTTCAAGTACTTATCATATGCTTGCTGTAAGCAGCGATTATAGATCTCGATGACTTCGTCAAACGAACTTTCTGTGTCGCTGGCTCGGCCGTGGGCGTAAGGACTTGACTTCCTTTGATATAGCTGCTAATTTTGACTATCCGCTCTTCTGGAGAGATTCTCTAACTGTCACATAGTGCTAATTCCACTTCAGTCTCTATAGCTTTTGTTTCCGAGGTCAAACTAATAATTAGACCTGCCATTGTTATCACAGTAACCCTTCCCATCGACAATGTATCTGACATACAAGAACATTGCCTTGGCTTCAAGATTTCTTGCAAAGAAAAAGAACGATTTTGATTTGGCAATTGGAATCGGCGTCTTCGGAGTTATATGAAGCCTGCGAAAATTGTTGACGACAACCTCTGAGGTAGTTTTCCAATAATATAGAGCGAACTAAACAGCTGCAAATTTCCTGGAAGGATGATTAAGAACAAAATCAGTGCCCACAAATAACGTCATATGGTCTTAAAAGAGGAGTGTGTTTCTCAACCACACGGGAATTGTGAGTTGAGAGAGTGTTTGATCTGGGAAGTTCGATATCACGAGTTCCCACTCCTACGGACTGTTCTCTTGCAAAATCATCCCGCTCGAAACGAAGAATCAAAGAATATAGAAAGACTAATGAAATAAATTCCGCAATGAGGGACTCGCGCTCGCGCCACTAGCTAGTAATGGAGCACTTTTGCTTTGAGAACTGGTTGAGTCGGCCTCTCCAAATGGGAATTGTGGATCGGAATCGTAGTCTGCATCTGGCGACGCCCTAGCACTGACAGCAGGTTTATCCACCTCCAGAAGGTATCGAAAATCTGAGCCAAGGTTGAGTTCTTTTGAAAAAGCAGCGTGCGGTACAGGCATGCTAAATGCTCTCCCGCGGAATCTCTTCTATGATCTGGATTGCACTTCTTCGGAACTGCTATGATTGTCTTTTAATATATCCACATCTTGCTGAAAGATCCGTTCCATCAAACGGACTTTCTTGAATAAGCGCATGTTATCCTCTTGTAACTCGGACATCGACTTCCTCTTCTTGGATTTCTGCTCGAACTCACTAGGAACTGAGGCACTAGTGGTAGCATTCAAAAAGATGTTGGAAGTTGTAGCTGTCGCGTCGTGACTGCGCGAGATCATTTCAATTTCAAGAAGCGCCCGATCCAATGCCCAGAGCTCGCGAATGATCTCTTGATACTCTGTGGATGAGCCTCCGTAATCGTCGAGGGCTTTTATAGCATCTTTGATCAGTATACAGACAGCGATGCAGTCGCCGACCGAGAAGCCGAATGGGACGACCATGGCGGATGACCAATAAGGAACTAATTCTTGGTGAAAATTTGCTAAAATCTTGTAGTCAGCTATGCAAGCTTCGGATGATCCGATTGACTAAAGCTGGTGTGGTTTTGGGCATCACTAAGACCTACGTCTAAGCTAACACGACCTTGAGCAATACCCTTTTCATCTATGACACTACTAGTAAGTTCTTGAAAGTCGATAGTAGAATACGCTAGCTCTGTCAGGGGAGTATACAGCTTTATAGTGTAGTTCATGAATATAAAAGAGTAATCGTGCACTAGCGACGTAGATATCCAGTCCATATATGGTGCCTAGCGTGTACTGTACAATGACAAGCTCCAAGTCAGTCGGAGTGAGGATTATCTTATATAGTGGGGTAGAGGTTTGGTACAGTGCTTTCATAGTATACCTTAATAGAGTAGGTACTATATCATACCTACTCTAAACTTTATCATCTCCTTAGGGCCTTCTTTAACGAAGTTTTTCAATGTGCAGGGCGCTCTTATATATATTCATTAATCTAAAGGGCGCTATATATTACATTTTCCCATCCGAATAATGTTTGCTAGAACCTTTTCTAGCAAATGTCTGGTGAGATAAAAAAAAGTTACTCATCTTGAGCGTCAGCTTCTCGATTACCATATGACCTGGTCTATAGGTCCAGTACCGATTTATAAGCCACGGCGATTTCAAGCCCAGGTTCTAAGATCTCACTACAATAGGCGTATAGTCTTTGCTCTGAAAGTTATGGCAGTGTAATCTAAAGTGTATCTAAGTTTAGGCGTATCAAAATCCTAGTTTATATAAAATTGTAGTTCATGATTGGTCCAAATGAATGTAAATCACGTTTAAGCCCTGGGCTCTGAGACCCAGATCATACGGTATCACTTCCTTAATTAGGCTTCTTTAAAGAAGAACCCTCATAACATAGAAGAACCTTCGCTTAAAGTATTAATTTGAAGATAAGAAGCTACAAGGTGCTATTATGGCGATGATATCTCTTTAGGGAGTGGGAGAAGCAGGCCCTGGCGCAGTCGCTTGGCGCATGCATGCATCTTCAGTAAGTCTTATCTCTCAGCCTTCTCTTTGCTTCTCTTCATCTACGAGCAGCAGTACCTGTAATCCATGATGGCCTTGAACTAAGTGTGAGCTCCCTCTCTATGACCCACTGTTCTCTATCAAAAGATCCAGATCCAGGCCCAGGTGGGTGTTTGTTGGTTGGATGATAACAAAAAGAGTGTTTCTATTGCGTTTGCAAGCTAAGTTTAGCAGTGGCTACGATTGACCGATTTCTGGAGTCGTTTGAGACAAATAATGCAACAGAAAAGGATTTCTGTAGAAGATGCTAACTTATTGAAGCAATCCTGCACGACTGAGAGTTCTGGAAGTTACGTCGACTACCGAGGGCTTCGGTATCCACGCATGCTTAAAATATCTGAGGTATGGAGGAAAAGTAAGCAGATTTTTTGCGAGGATCGCTTTGTTGAAGTGGATATCCATTGGGGGATGTGAAAAGTTAGTGTAGTCTTTTTGTAGAGCAGGAATGCAGCCATCCGAAGCAATCGGCCTCGACCACACGCTTCACTTTCCAAACCTTACAGAGAAAAGGGTCAAATACAACATTCAGGTGCTCGTCGGTGCAGGAAGCTGTTTCAAGAATATTCTTTTGTTGATATCAATGAATCCGATTAAGGATGGGTAATATCCATGCATTCCTTGATTGAGGAATGTCGTCGTGTCCCACGATACCAAAATCTCGAAGCAGCAAGGTTTTGTGCCGCAGCCTTCAACTAGCTACTCATCATCCTTGTAACTGCCTACTCTAATCGCCGAAGTTGCATGCTTTCAATCCGCTAAGTCCCTGCATTACTAGAGTGCTGAGCCGAACATCCCGTGTACGCCATACGATTACCCCAACTTACCAACGTCATCCCGCTATATATAATATATAACCCAAAATATCTTCCCATCAAAAAAAAAAAAAAACAAAATCCACCTTCAATAACACGATCAAAAATGTTCGAAAAGCTCAACCCCTTCACCTCCCCACCCTCCATTATCACCGAAATCACAGATCTCCGCATCTACCCCATAAAATCCTGCCGCGGCATCTCTCTGCGCTCATCCACCCTCACCCGTACTGGTCTCGATCTCGACCGACGATGGATGTTCGTCGATGCCTATACCCACAAATTCCTCACTATTCGCGACATGTCAGAAATGACGCTCATTGACACCGCCTTTGCATCCACTTTCTTGTCCACCACATCCTTCTCCTCCCCATTGGGAAAGGAAGATGCGGAACACCTCGTTATCAGTATTCGGGGCACTGATAAGCAGGTTATGGTTCCTGCGCGCCCTACCTCACAATGGCTGAAAGATAATACGACGTTGGAGAGAGTGGATATCTGGGATTACGACACAGACGGCTATATATATGCAGACAGTATAAACGACACATTCACCTCATTCTTTTCCCGGAAAGTCAAGCTCGTGTATAAGGGGCCCGAAAAGCGTACTCTGCGTGGGAATGGAGCACCACATTTGCTAGGCAGGGAAGAAAGCACGAATTTCCCCGACGTGATGCCGTTACTCATTGCGAATGAGGCTAGTATCAAGGAGCTAAACGGGCGGCTGAAGGAGAAAGGACATAAGGAGATTGGGGTTGAGAGATTTAGACCGAATATTATTGTGAGGGGAAGTGAGAGGGAGGGGGATGGGAGACCGAGGGCTTGGGAGGAGGATAGTTGGAAGACGGTGAGGATTGTGAATGGAGAGGAAACGGAAGGAAGCGGTTTCGTGGGGTTGTTGGGAGGTGGGGAGACGGGGTTGACTATCGATGTTCAGGCGAGGTGTGCGAGGTGTCAGGTCCCGAATGTGGATCCGGAGACGGCGGAGAAGGATAAGCATGAGCCGTGGGATACGTTGGTTAGTTATAGGAGGATTGATGAGGGGATTAAGTGGAAACCTTGCTTTGGGATGTTAGGTGCAGGCAGGGGGACGGGGGATGTGAGGGTGGGGATGAAATTTGAGGTTATAGAGGAGACAGGCAGTCATAAGTATGTTAAGGGCTTCTAGGCCTACGTAAATAGAAGAGTCCCACATTCTTTCAACTTTGTCTGATAAACGTCTCAATTATCAGCACGGACTCGAGCGATCGCACTTGGTCTTCCGTCGGCGACATTCTAGGCAACATGTCACTGCCCGGATCTCCTGCCAGCTTCGGACGGCGTTCTCGCTAACGATCGACATGAGCGAGAGCGACGAAATTCAAGATACGAGCTCGAGATACGAATGTCAAATTGCAGTGCCTCCCTTGAGGCATTAAGACATATGTGAATGGATTCCGAGTCGCCAAGTGCCTTCGACACTAATGAAACAAGAAACGAATGCCTACACGTGACCTTACCTACGAAAGGGAGCCGGATTTTTGTGAGACTGCTGCAACAACATCCCTGAGGACATTCTAATCTCCGTCCATAAATGAATTACATCCAGAAGAACGGCGATATTCAGCTACAAGCCTCAAAACAGATTGCAGTCCCGATTCCTAAGGCTGTGGAACATTTGCTCACTAAAACCCTGGAACGCGACGCCGTGGAAAGGAGGCGCAGACTATCGCAGCCTTCGGTTATATTTGACCATGCTAAGTATTCTCGGTGATACTATTAGAAGAAGATCACACGTGCTGACAGCGAAAATAGTTGCGCAGAAAGGGCGCACAGCTGCAAGCCATCAATCGAACTTCCAATTATCCGGCCTCTAATAAATCGGTATGAAAATTTAAGGTCAGAACGGGCACTATTTGGTGATTACGAGATGGATGATTTTACATTCTCCTCCGACAGGGCCGAATCTAGTATATTCCTACAAGTGTAACATCGTTTTATTTTTCCTTTTCAGGACAGCGGACAAGTACTCCGGTCCGATCGGGCTGATTTAAAGTCAAGCTGCCTCTTTTTTCGATTTAAATTCCTTTCCTATTACGGGTTTTCATCTTAAATGTCTTGCTATGACATTCCCGAACCCCGACAGTTCAGTCAGGCAATTGACGGCGGTGCTTGCACTCCACTCTCTATCAAAAGTTGTGGGTGGGAGGAAGCATTGTGGAGTAGTAATTATTTCTCCTCAAAGTTGTTCCGAGAACATTCATCAGTATGTGACCTTTTCTAAATAAACGGACTTCCGTAGCTTCCGTTGCACAAGATGAGATATTCATAGTAACGGTGACCTCCGTACCTGGCAGATTGTATCACGCCAATGAATTTTCTAGCATAAGCGTCCACCTGGTGGGTCTTCCCACATGGAAACTGTGACAATACGGGTGTTTATGGTCTATGACATGCACCGCCGGTGACGGTACCGTCATTTTCTACCAGGAATCCAATCAGTACATAGATTACGAGAGACCTAAATAACTTGCATGATGCACAGCATACTTTGGGACAAGTCCTTCTTTTGGAAATAAATTCGCAATAAGAGATTCTCGTCAAAAGTTGTCTCACCACACATTGACCGTGGAGCATGCTAGGCAGACTTCAAACTGGTTCTAGAAGTCCTGCGAAATTGCCTCAACCCGCCCTTCCTTGACTTTAGGATCAGCTGGAGTTGTGAGGCGCAGGGTTGAGGTATGAGTCTAAACATCACGAATGTGAGCATGAGGACCGAGAGTGAGTCGTCCGTCAAGTTGCAAGGCCTCCTTGGACGTGTGAAATCACGTGGGGGCTTCACACTTGGTTATGTCCCTCGATATAAGAGTCCTCAAAGGAACCCACTATGGGTGCTCTTCGTTCTATTCACTCCCTTTCATCTTTTAGATTTATAATCTTCTCATTCCACACGCTTGACTTTTGAAGATGTTTACACTACTGGCCGCTGTGCTTTTTGCTTCTGCTTTAGTCCCAGTTACTCTTTCTTGCAAACCACCCCTCGATAAACGAGAACAGACAGCATCTGGCAAACCAATATACCCACAATTCGTGGTAGGGAATGACCCTCCTGCCGAAGTAGCCACGCTAGGTTACAAGATGGGCCATACGGCGCTTTTCGTCAACGATCTTGCGGCAACGAAGCACTTCTATGGAGATATCCTAGGCATGCGTGAGATCTTCAGACTAGACGCCGCATCTGATTATTCCATCCTCTATATGGGTTATGCACAAGGAGGACGGAATGGTACCGGGTACATGACAGGAGCGGAAATGGTAGCGGAACTGTATAACCTTGGGGGACTATTTGAGTTCATCAATCTCAGGGTATGTCTGAATCTCACATAGACTTGTCTACTCCCCAGGAGCCAATATGTCCCTAACTTCTATAGCAGAACTCCTCCAACTCTTCCCGCTCCTACAGACCAGCTACTCCTCAAACATACTCCCACCTCGGCCTCATTGTCCCAAATGTCCGAGCTACACAACAACGCATGGAAGCCTTCAAAGTCCCTATTTTGAAGAAGATTGGCGAGGCTCCGAAGCTCGGCGGTGCTTGCGCGAATACTTTTGGTATGGCGGCTCAACCTATCATCGCGGGTCTTTCGTCCGTGGGGTTCAATGAATACTTGGTTATTGAAGATCCGGATGGTAATGTTTTGGAGGTCTTGCAGCAGCAGTGAGTGCATTGATTGAGGCGGTTTCCTGAGCTACAGGGGCATTTTCGCATAAGACTTGGGATAGACTGGCGGCGCATTATTAGTAAAGCGGTCTTTTATTTTCATTTTCTTTTATATGTAGTTGGACTCCAATGGATGTTATCATACAAGGAAAGTGAGCTACTCGAGATTACTAATGTGGTGACCATGGCATGGCTTGTACTCATTGGTGAACATTATCATTGGCTGGTCAAGAACCCCGCTAGCCGCTTGCCATGGGTTCTACTTTGCAGCACATTTTCCACCCTCCTAGTTTTATGCCCAACATCCTCTTATCTTGCTTTAACTCCCTAATCTTTGGGTCAAACTGCTTTTCTGCCTCAAACTTCGTAAAACCACTCTCTTCTTTCGTTATCCTCTCCTTTTGCGCAAGGCTGAGCCCCTCGGTCCCTAAGCACTCCGAAAGCACTTTTTTGTTTCAAAATGAGGCTAATTGATACAAAAACTATCAAACTACGCGAATTTATTGCAATATACCTTATTACGCTATATTGTCCCATCGATGGGGTGATCAAGAGGTCACGTTTGAAGATTTACGCAATGATAACGCTTGTCAAAAGACAGGCTACGCAAAGATTCTGAACTGTTGCAAACAAGCTGCTTTAGATAGCTGGGACTTTGTGGTAAGTTGCCTGGTATCACACTATTTACCTTCTCATGGACCTGCACCAACTCAAGTTCTCAGTGAATTGATTCTTGTTGTATCGATAAAGCAAGTAGTTCTGGGCTATCAGAGGCCATCAACTCTATGTTCCAATGGTACCGGAATGCTCAGATCTGTTACGCATACTTGTCTGATGTGCACAGTACCGAGAGCGTGCATATCAGAAATGAATTGCAATTAAGCCAATGGTTTACCAGAGGCTGGACCCTCCAAGAGCTGCTGGCCCCCCCTTGGGTGGTGTTTTTCAATTCCAATTGGCTAGATATAGGGTCGAAAGCAAGTCTCACTCCATTAATTAGCCGCATTACAGGAGTCGAGAACATTTTCGATTTTCAATCTTCATCCGTTGCGCAGAAAATGTCTTGGGCAGCTGAACGAATTACCACCGAATAGAATATTGCCTTATGGGCCTCTTTGGAATCAATATGCCATTGCTTTACGGTGAAGGAAATGATTCATTTCTTAGACTTCAGCTGGAGATCTTGAAAATTCAGATGATGAATCGATTTTCGCATGGCAGCATCCAGTGGAGAAAGTTTCTGAGCCGATGGGCCTTCTAGCGCCTGCTCCTCGCTACTTTAGGAGATCTGTTCAGCATCCATTTGATACGGAAAGATCTCCATACTCGATGACCAACAAAGGATTGCGTATGGAGATCATTATAGAAAGCATCCGGAACCCTCATTCACCGGGAGCGCGGAAGAAGTCCTTTTGTGGTCCCTTGAATTGTCGCAGGCGGGAAAATGACACCCCTCTCGGAATATTCTTGACGAGCAATGGTGGTCAAATTCAGAGGTGTTATTGTAGTGAGCTACCAGATTACCAACGTCGGGCGCAAAAACATAACTCCCAATCTCGGAGAGTTGTATATATTGCGCAAAGCAACGTGGCGTGGTTCAATAACCTCAAAGTCCCACATATTGCTTGATTTGTAATTAGTACATTCTAGAAATATCTATATGCTACTGTAGCTATAGTATTAGTAAATGCTAGAACCTTCTAGACATTTCCAAGCGGTAAAGTCACGTGACTTTGCCACTACTATAGAAGCTTCTAGATATATTATAATTAGTATATATAGAGGGCTTTCGTCCCTCTCTAGATAGTCTTCAAGTTCTTCAATATATTATATTCTACTATAGCTTATTCA
>Ga0182030_10007078_pt1 | contig 23514 bp, 20 predicted proteins | sample 812S3MmetaG_FD_121299 | JGI IMG/M metagenome (GOLD analysis project Ga0182030, IMG submission 121299) | Permafrost microbial communities from Stordalen Mire, Sweden - 812S3M metaG (Illumina Assembly) | ecosystem: Environmental > Terrestrial > Soil > Wetlands > Permafrost | place: Sweden...
CTCGATGAGGTTCTTGTAGAGCGGTTTCTCGTTCTCGAAGAGGTCCGCGAGCATGGCGGTGCAGGTGCTCTCGGACATTTGGATAAATAGATCGTTGGGACTCATGGCGGGGGAGGAAGAATACGGAGTGGACGGCGGGGGCGAAGAAAAAAACGTCACTCGGCAATGGGTTCCGGCAGCGGGGCGGGAACGGGCATCGCAGTGTGAGGGCGGGTGGTGATGTAAGCGAGCATGAGCACCCAGAAGGTGAGGGCCAGGGCGAAGAGGGGAATCTGGAGAAGGGAGGGGAGGGAGTAGATGGCGCTGGTCACGGGAATCCAGATGGTCCAGGTGGCGCAAAGGCAGGGGATGGTGCGCTCGCGGTAGAAGCCGGCGGTGAAGACATGGCGGGATCGGCTCCAGCGGTAGCCTTGGTGTTTCAATTCATAGCAAATGACCGTGTAGGGGGCGGCGAAGACGGGGTTGTAGATGAATTGGTCCACGAGGACTTTTTTCGAGACGGTGGAAAAATCGGCATGGGCGCCGAAGATGATGGATTGGAAGCGGTAAAAACTGTCGAGCACCACGCCATCGACGCCCCAGAAGATGGCGAGGAAGAGGAGGTCGGCGAAGTCCGCGCGGGTGACACGGCCGCGCTGGAGGACGGTGATTTTGAATATGACGGGAAGGACCGCGCCGGCGATGACGGCGGAGGCGAAGCTGAAGGCGTAGCCCCATTGGCCCTTGGCGACCGCCAGCGTCTGGAAGAAGGCGCGGGAGGGCGGGAAGAAATAGTACGCGAGGACGAGGGCGACCATCATGGCCTGGATGATGAGGCCGGGGATGAGATTGGCCCGGGCGGCGCGGAAGCCGATGGAAAAGGGATTGCCGGTGGACACGGTGGGATGGGGACCGTAGGCGCGGCGAAGCTTCGCATCAAATGCTAAGTCCGGCAGGACAAAAAGTGGCTGGAGAAATTCAGAGGGGGAGAAGCGCCCGGGGTGAATATTTGACACATTGGCAGATAGTGAGAGAATGCGCGTGCGCGTAGTAATCATGAACCGAATGCCTATAACGAAGCTGTTGGTAGTGCTGGCGGTGCTTTTGAGCATCGCGGGCGGGCCGGCGGTTGCGTTCACATCGGGCACGGGTTGCGCGGAGGCCGCGAAGGTTTGCGGCATGAAAGGGGATTGCTGCCATATGGCGTGCTGCGCGGTGAAGGAGAAGCAGCCGGCGGAGGAGAAGCCGGCGCCGGTGCAGCAACGGGTGGGGCAGGAGCTTGCGGCGGCGGTGACGGCGGCGCCGTTTGCATTGCTGTTTACGTGCGCGCCGACTGAGGCGAGGCAGGCGCCGCGCGGGGTGTTCGCGGATGGGCATGCGCCCAAGCCGCTGGCGGCAAGTTGCATCCGGCTGATCTAAGCCAGAGACTACCCACAGGCGAGGTGTGCCGTTTTTCGGGCACGCCCGTTCCCGGCTGCGTTGCGTCTTTTATGCTCATAATCAATGAAACTTTTTTTCGGATTACTTTTTGGAATTACTACAATTTATGCGGTCCGCGCGGATGAAAATCCGCCGGAACGGCCGGCTGTTACTCTGACTCTCGCAGAGGCGGGCCGCGCGGCGATGGCGCGGAATCCAAGCGTCCAGGAGGCGCTGTCGCGATGGAACGCGGCGAGGGAGCGCGTGGCGCAGGAGGGAGCGTGGGACGATTTGCAATTGAGCGCGATGTCGCGGCTGGAGCGGTTTGTGAGCGTGCCGCGCAACGGGTTCGCGGACCAGACGCTGTCGGTGTCGCAGATCATCCCGGTGACGGGGAAGAATCTGCTGCGGGCGCGCGCGGCGACGGCGGAGGCGCTGATGGCTTATGAGGATGCGCGGCGGCAGGAGCTGGACGTGGCGGCGCAGACGCGGGCGGGCTATTACCGGCTGGCGAATGCGCGGGCGCAGGTGGAATTGAACCGCAAGAACCTGGTGCTCTTGAATCAAATCGCGGAGGTCAGCCGGGTGCGGTACGAGGCGGGCAACCAGAGTGCGGCGGATGTGCTGGCGGCGGAAACGGAGGCGGGCAAGCTGCTGGAATCGGCGAGGGACCTGGACCGGGCGGTAGTGGCCGAGCAGACGGGATTGAATGTGTTGATGGGGCGGGATGCGTTTGCGCCGATAGGCGATTTGGAGGACGAGGAGCCGAAGTGGGCGGGCGCATCCGTCGACCGGCTGCGGACGGTGATGCTGGCCAACCGGCCGGAGGTGAGGAGCGCGGAGGACAGGCTGGTGGCGGAGAAGGCGAGGCTGGAGCTTGCGCACCGGGCGTGGATTCCCGATCCGACGGTGACTGTCGAAGGGCAGCGCTATAACGCGGCAGGGCAGGGGGTCAGCGAGGTGGATGCGGGAGTTTCCTTCAACATCCCCTGGACCAACGGGCCGAAGTACGCGGCGGGAACGCGGGAAGCGGCGAGCAATGTCGCGGCGGCTGAGCACGCGCTGGAGGCGCGCAGGCTGGAGGCGGTGGGCATGCTGAGGACGACACTGGAGGACATCGAGACGGCGCGGCATCACCGCATGGTGTCCGGAGAGACGCTGCTCAAGCATGCGCGGGACGGGCTCAAGGCGAGCGAGATCGGGTACGAGGCGGGGAAGGTGAGCCTGTCGGACTGGATCGCGGCGGCGGGCATGGTGCGCGACCTGGAGGCGATGCGGCGCCAGCAGACGAGTGATTTAGAGGTGGCGGTGGCGGAACTGGAAGCGGTGGTGGGAGTGCCGCTGACGACAAATTCAACCAACCAATAACGTGTCATGAACTATCCAAGACGAACATTTCTCAGACTGGCGCTGGCGGGGTCCGGCGGACTTTTCCTGTACGGATGCGGGAAGAAGCAGGAGGCGGAAGGGCTGCCGACAGGGGTTGATTATTTCACGTGCGCGATGCATCCGTCGGTGCATCTCTTCGCGCCTGGCAAATGCCCGATCTGCGGGATGCAATTGATCCCGGTGATGAAGAAGGGAGCCGATACCATGGCGGCCGGCGCTACGGGGGCGACGGTGTTTACCGTGCCGTCGGATCGCCAGCAACAGATTGGCGTGACTTATGTGACCGTGGAGCGGAAGGGATTGCGGCGTGGCATGCGCGCGGTGGGGACCATCGAGTTTGACCGGAAGCGGTATTGGGAATTCGTGGCGCGGACGGATGGGTATGTGAAGAAGCTGTTCGTGACATCGCCCGGGGAGATCGTGGCGGGGAAGCAGCCCCTGCTCTCGTTTTACAGCCCGGACCTTTTCACGGCGGAGCGGGAGTATGTGATGCTGCTCGGGATGCGGGACGAGGCGCACGCGGGACAGGAACGGGATACGCCGGATAGCTTGCTGGTATCGGCGCGAGGCCGGCTGAAACAGTGGAACGTGACGGATGAGGAGATCGCGGAACTGGAGAAAAGCCGCAAGCCGGCGGAGGAGGTGACGCTGTACTCGCCCTTCCGCGGAGTGGTCAAGGAAGTGCAGGCGGAGCAGGGCGGCACCGTGAAGGCGGGGGACCGGCTGGTGGGGGTGGCGGACCTGTCGCGGGTGTGGGTGTGGGCGGATTTTTATGAAGCGGAGCTGGGCGCCTTGCGGCAGGGGCAGAAGGCGACGCTTACGGTGAATGCCTATCCGGGGGAGACCTTCGAGGGCGAGGTGTCGCTGATCGACCCGTTCCTGGATGAAGGGCAGCGGACCTTCAAGGTGCGGATCGATATTGCAAACGAGGACCTGAAGCTGCGGCCCGGGATGTATGGGGACGTGACCCTGGAGACCGAGGTGGGAAGCGGGCTGGTGATTCCGCTCAACGCGGTAATGCCGACCGGGATGCGGAACCTGGTGTTCGTGGACCGGGGCGAGGGAAGGCTGGAGCCGCGGGACATCACGCTGGGGGCGGAGTATGACGGCTATTACGAAGTGAAGGAGGGCCTGGCCGAAGGGGAGCGGATCGTGGCGAGCGCGACGTTTCTCATCGACGCGGAGGCGCAAATCCAGGGGGCGCTCAAGGGCATGGACAGCAGCCCGGCGCCGACGAAGGAGGCGCTGCGATGATCGAGCAATTGATCGACGTGTGCGCGAGGAACCGCTTCCTCGTGTTCGTTTTCACGCTCATCGCCGTGATGGCGGGGGTGTACGCGCTCTGGTACATCCCGCTCGATGCGGTGCCGGACCTGAGCGACGTGCAGGTGATCGTTTCGACGGATTGGGAAGGGCGTTCGCCGGACCTGGTGGAGGACCAGTTGACTTACCCGATATCGACCGCCTTCATCGCGGCGCCAAAGGTGAAGTTCGTGCGCGGGGAATCGATGTTCGGGAAGTCATTTGTCTATGTCATCTTTCAGGATGGGACGGATATCTATTGGGCGCGGTCGCGGGTGATCGAGTACCTGGACTCGATCCGCGGCTCACTGCCGGAAGGGGTGAACCCGATGATCGGGCCGGACGCGACGGGCGTCGGCTGGGTCTATGAATACGCGCTGGTGGATGACTCGGGGAAACAAAGCCTGGCCGACCTGCGGACGTTGCAGGACTGGAGCCTCCGCTATGCGCTCTCCTCGGTGCCCGGGGTCGCGGAGGTGGCGCCAGTGGGGGGATTTGTCAAAGAATACCAGGTGGACCTGGACCCGGCGGCGCTCTCGGCGCACGGCATCCCGCTGGGGGACGTGGCGAACCGCATCCGGTCGAGCAACGGGGACGTGGGAGGGAAGATATTCGAGGCGGCGACGGTGGAGTATTACGTGCGCGGGCGCGGCTACATCAAGAGCATCAAGGACATCGAGGACATCGTTTTGAAAGTGGAGAACGGGACGCCGGTCTATGTAAAGAACGTGGCGAAGGTGCACCTGGGATCGGACTTGCGGCGAGGCGTGGCGGAGCTGGATGGCAAAGGGGAAACCGTCGGCGGAGTCATCGTCATGCGGTATGGGGAGAACGCGCTGCGGGTGATCAACGGGGTGAAGAAAAAGATCGCGCAGGTGCAGGCATCGCTGCCGCCGGGAGTGCGCATCGTGCCGGTGTATGACCGGAGCGACTTGATCCTGCGAGCGGTGGCGACCTTGCGGGAGAAGCTGCTGGAGGAGTGCATTGTGGTGGCGCTGGTCTGCCTGATTTTCCTGTGGCATGTCCGGTCGGCGCTGGTGGCGATCATCACGCTGCCGATCGCGATTCTGCTCTCCTTCGTGCCGATGAGCTGGATGCATCTGACGAGCAACATTATGTCGCTGGGCGGCATCGCGATTGCCATCGGCGCGATGGTCGATGCGGCGATCATCATGGTGGAGAACGCGCACAAGGGGCTGGAGCATTTTAACGAAGCGCACGGGAGGGAGCCGACCAGCGCGGAGCGGTTTGACGTGATCATCGCCGCGGCGAAGGCCGTGGGGCGTCCGCTATTTTTCTCGCTGCTGGTCATCACGGTGAGTTTCATCCCGGTGTTTTCGCTCAGCGGGCAGGAGGGGCGGCTGTTCCAACCGCTGGCGTACACGAAGACGTTTTCGATGTTCTTCGCGGCGCTGCTGGGGGTGACGCTGACGCCGGTGCTGATGACGCTGCTTATTCGCGGGAAGATCACGCCGGAGGCGAAGAATCCGGTGAACCGGTTTTTGATCTGGGTGTACGATCCAGTTGTGAACTGGGTGCTGCGGCATCGGTGGCTGACGCTGGGATGCGCGGTCGTGGTCCTGGGGGCGACGGTTTTCCCGTATGGGAGACTGGGGAAGGAATTCATGCCGCCGCTCAACGAAGGGACGCTGCTTTACATGCCGACGGCGGCGCCGGGCATCTCGATCACGGAAGCGACCCGGGTGTTGCAGATCATGGACCGGGAATTGATGAAAATCCCGGAGGTGTCGCGGGTATTCGGGAAAGCCGGGCAGGCGGATACCTCGACCGATCCGGCGCCAGTGTCGATGTTCGAGACGGTGGTTTCCTTGAAGCCGACCGAGCAATGGCGCCCGGAAATGACGTGGGAAAAACTGATCGCGGAGATGAACGCAAAGGTGCGCGTGCCGGGCATGGCGAACATCTTCTGGATGCCGATCCAGACGCGGACGGAGATGCTGACGACGGGATTCCGCAGCGTGCTGGGAGTGAAGGTGTACGGGCCGAACCTCGAAAAAATCCAGGATACGGCGTTGCAGGTGGAGCGGGCGTTGATCGACTTCCCGGATACGAGGAGCGTGTTTGCGGAGCGGGGGACGAGCGGGTATTTTCTCGATTTCACCGTGAACCGCGAGGCGGCGGCGCGGTACGGGCTGACCGTGGGCGACGTCAACGACGTGGTGGAGATGGCCATCGGGGGAAAGACAGTCACGACCACCGTGGAAGGGCGCGAGCGCTACCCGGTGAGTGTGCGCTATGCGCGGGATTTCCGCCAGGACATCAACGCCCTCAAGCGGGTGCTGGTCCCGACGCCCTCCGGAGGGCAGGTGCCGATGGGAATGCTGGCGGACATCCAGACGCGGACCGGGCCGCCGGACATCCGGAACGAGAACGGGCAATTGGTCGGGTTCGTGTTTATCGATGTGACGACGAGCGACATCGACGGGTACGTGCGGCGGGCCTCCGAGCGGCTCGCGCAGCGGGTGCATTACGCGCCGGGGACTTACATGCAATGGGTGGGGCAATTCCAATACCTGCGCGAGGCGGAGCAGCGGCTGCTGGTGGTGGTGCCCTTCACGCTGCTGCTGATCGTGGTGCTGATCTATCTCAATACGCGGTCGGCCATCAAGACGTGCATCGTGCTGCTGGCGGTGCCGTTCTCGCTGGTGGGCGCGTTCTGGCTGCTCTACCTGCTGGGATATAATATGAGCGTCGCGGTGTGGGTGGGATTGATCGCGCTGGCTGGCCTCGATGCGGAGACCGGGGTGGTGATGCTGCTTTACCTGGACCAAGCCTGGGAGAAGTACCGCATGGAAGGGCGCATGAATACCATGGCGGACTTGCAAGCCGCGGTGAAGGAAGGGGCGGTCCAGCGGATACGGCCAAAGATCATGACGGTAAGCGCCATCCTGTTCGGCCTGCTGCCGATCCTCTGGTCACCCGTGACGCAGGCCGGAGCGGATGTGATGAAGCGCATCGCGACGCCGATGATCGGCGGGGTGATTACGAGCGCGATCCTCGAACTTATGATTTACCCTGTGGTGTTCGTGATCTGGAGAGGGCGCGCGCTGAAGAAAGCGGAAAAGAAGGCGGATGAGGAATGGGCGGAGATGCCGGCAACTTCCGACCTTCAAGCATGAACGCCTGGAGCGGGCTGTTGAATTTAACCTCAGATTTACTTACGTAGCGCGGCGGAGCCGCAAGCAGATTGATTTTACCGCAAAGATCGCAAAGATCACAAAAAGGGAAGTGGAAGAGTTCGCTTAACATCCGCCTTTGTGTTCTTTGAGTTCTTTGCGGTAAAAAAACTTCCCAATAATGAACGGCTTCCTGGGTTTGCAGCGCAGATGGCCGCAGATTTGGAAAAATCACTTTCGCCGCTCGGGCTACACCGCCCTCGATAAAGAGGTCTTCAATTCTGGCGGAGCCGATGGAGTGAAACAGCTTGGGATAATCGCCCTCAAGCCCAAATAGGCAGAGCATTTCCGGCTAAAGGTTCTGGAGCTTGCACGGCATCGCGCGACCGCGCATAAATTAACACAATGACTGCCAAGCGACTTGTTATTGTGCTCGCGGCTATCGGGATGGCTCCGTTTGTTCTGTGGGCGCTTATCAGCCTTGTCACGGTGACTGTATCCACCGTGTATCGCCCGATTTCTCTGTCGTTCCGTCTCTACTTCACGGCAGGCGGCGCGTCGGCTTTCCGGTTTCGCGAACTTCCGGTGTTAACATCCGTCTGCATTCTGGCAGGTGCAGCCATGCTCATTGGGTTTCGATCTCGGAAATAAAAGTCCTACGTGGTTAAATTCCTTAATTGCGTTTATAACTTCCTGTTTGAACTCTTCGACAGCCTTACGGAGTGGGTGGTGCTGCCGCCTTTTGTTCGAGGCGCTTTACTGTTATTTCCAGCTTTTGCACGCGGGCGAAGAGGCGCTCGGCGACCTTGCGCGTATCGGCGGGGATATCGACGCATTCCTCGCAATGGAAGCGGGTCGCGCTGCTGCCCTTGATCGGGTATTCGAATTGTTTGCCGCAGGCGCGGCAGGTGCGGAGACGGGTGGCGGGTTGGGGCTTGGACACGGGGGAAATTGCTAATTGCTAAAGTGAAATTGCTAATTGGGGACGGGTCAGCGCTTGCGCGATTCGTATTCGCGGACGGCGCTGGTGTCGCCGCCGTCCATCAGGAGACGGCGTTCGCGGCTGCGGGTTTCGCCGATGGCGGTGACGCGGATCGCGGCTTCGTCGGTGACGGGGCACTCGTGCTCGCAGATGCCACATCCGATGCACAGCGCCGGATCTACATAAGGACGCCGTAGCGTAATTTCATTACCATCACGTTTCGTGATGGTAACTTCCCGAGAGAAAATCGCTTTTGGCGAGACGGGGCAGACTTCCTCGCACACGACGCATGGGGTTTCCATGCTCCAGGGGAGGCAGCGGCCGTGATCGTAAAAGGCGGTGCCGAGGCGGATGGGGCCTTGCGCGGCGAATTTGCCGAGGCCGGTTTTCTCTTCGATCGAGATGCGCTGGATCGCGCCGGTGGGGCAGACCTGGCTGCACAGGGTGCAGTTCAGTTCGCAGTAGCCGATCTTGTTATCGAGGATGGGAGTCCAGAGACCTTCGAGGCCGGCGGTGAAGATCGAGGGCTGGAGGACATTGGTCGGGCAGACGCGGATGCATTGGTCGCACTTGATGCAGCGTTCGAGGAATTCCTTCTCCTCGACGGAACCGGGCGGGCGGATGACTTTCTTGTCGTAGCCGCGATCCGCCGCGCCCGAGGAGCGGCCAAAGCCGAAGAAGCCGAAGCCTACGACGGCGCCGAGCAGCGCGCGCCGCGGCTGGACGGCGGGCATGGTCAGCTCGTGCTGCAAGGGCGGGACGAACTTGAAGGAAAGGGCGTCCTCCGGGCAGTCCTCGATGCAATTGAAGCAGACGAAGCACTCGCTCTTGCGAAGCTGCGTGTGGGGATCGGACGCTCCCTCGCAATTCTTCAGGCAGAGGTCGCAATCGACGCACTTGCTCGGGTTCCGCTCGATGCGCCAGAGGGCAACCGACGAGATGGTTCCCAGGAAAGCGCCCAGCGGACAAATCACCCGGCAGAAAAACCGTGGGATGACGACATTCATTCCCACGAGCAAAAAGAGCATGAACCCGATGACCCATGCGCCGATGTGAAAGTATTGCCGGACGTAAAAGGTGTGGGGGAAGACGAGATTGAGCGACGGGAGAATGGCCGTGCTCATCGAGCGATGGAAAAGGCAGATCGGGTCCAGCAGCCCGATCTGGAGGCTCCCGAAGAGCGCCGCGACGATCATCCCGATGAGGATGATGTATTTGATCTGATAAATGCTCCGGTAGCGGTTCGACTCGATGCGGATTTTTTCTTCGTCGCGGCCCTTGCCCAGCAGCCAGCCGGTGAAGTGATGGAGGATGCCGTAGGGGCAGATCCAGTTACAAAAAATGCGCCCGAGCAGCACCGTCGGGATCAGCAGCACCAGGCTCCAGAGCAGCCCTTTGTAAATGGTATGCGTCGTGATTGCCGTGGCAAAGGCCACCAGCGGGTCCAGCTCCAGGAAAAGCGAAACCGGATACCCCTTCAGATACCGCAGGTCCGAGATGACGACGAAGAACAGGAACAGGCTGAAGAAAAAAACCTGCGAGATACGCCGCGCCGTGCGGATTTTCATGCCTGGACCTCCCTATACACTGTATCCTTCCAGTTCATGTTGCCGAGGCCGCGGTTGTGGGCCTTGTGGATGTAGGTCAGCTCTGCGATGTCGCGTTCGAGCAGATGGCTGTAGCCGTAGCTGTCCACGGAGATCATGTCCGTGCCGGCCACGACCGTGCCCATCGGCTTGACGTCGGAAAGGCGGCCGCCGGTGGGGCCGTTGCGCATGAGGACGTTCATGCCGTCCAGGACGACGAGCGTCGGCTTCATCATGAGCGCGAAGTCCGAGACGATGGAATGGATGTGCTGGTGGAATTGATTGCGCCGCCCGCCGAGCAGGCCGTACCAGTTCTTCGTGGTCATGGAGGCGTGGCAGAGGTTGTGGTCCTTGCAGGGAGCGACGCCGATGACCTTGGTGGCTTTCTTGAAGGGTTCGTGGAAGAACGTCCAGTTGCGGAGGATCTCCCCATCGAGCTGGAGCGGGGAGAAGGACTCGGCCTCCGGGTAGAGGAGATCGAGGTTGAGCTCGTCAGCGACGGCGCGCAGGCCGCTCTTGAGGAAGCAGCCGGTGGGGCTGTTGATCGGATTATCCGCGATGATGACCTTCGAGGCGCCGGCTTCGAGCACCAGCTTCGCGACCGTGCGCAAGGCATCCGGGTGCGTGGTGGCGGCGAGGGCAGGGGGGCGGTCAAAGGCGACGTTCGGCTTGATCATCACCACGTCCCCCTTCTGGATGAAACGCTGCATGCCGCCCAGCGCGCCGATGGCGGCGCGGATGGTCTGGTCGTGCGTCGCGCCGTGGGCGATGGCCATCGACGGCAGTCCCTTGGCGCCGGTCACGCGGTAATCCGGGAGATGGAGCCCCTTCTGGGCTTCGAAACCGGGGATGAAATGGTTCGGCTGCCAGAGCTTGAGGCCGGCGAACGTGGCGCCGGCGATGAGACCACCCGCGGCGCCCGTGCGCAGCAGGAACTCGCGGCGGGAGACTGCCGATGGATCAGGAGCGCCCGCTGACTCGGGATTCTGAGAAGGATCGGATGGTGTGCTCATTGGCGTGGCCCTATTGGAATTGTCCCTGGAGATACTGACTGACGAAATCGAGTGCGGGCTTCGCTTCCGGCGCATCGACTACGCCGCCTATCTGGTTGCCGCGCTGGAAGATAACTTTAAAAGTCCCGAAGTTTGACGCCTGGAAAACCTTTGCGCCATTGATATCGGAAATGGGAGTTGCCTTTCCTCCGTATTTTCCACAAAATGTCATGTAAGCCGCGAATGCGGAGGCTGATACATCGGGAGTTGATGCCATCACAAAGTAGTTCAGCTTCTTCCCTTCGAAGTCGTAGGTTCCCTGGAATACGTTCTTCAGGAATTCCTGCCCCTGGGCGTTATCCTGGACGAATGTGATGCTTCCGGCAACCAGCCCGGCACTCGGCAGCGCCCGGCGGCCATCCAGTCCGGAGTCGTCGGCGGGGAGCACCTTCGCGCGGTTCTCCGCGATAGCCTCGGCGATCTGGATCGTCTTGGGATTTTGATCCGAGGCCATGATCTGGACGTAAACCGGACCCTGGCGGAAGAAGTAGCCCATCTCGCCCGAGTAGCCATCCTTGGCGAAGGCGAGCGGCTTGCCCTTCGGGTCCCGCTCCAGGGCGAAGATGCCGAACGCATCGACATTGGTGTCCATGCGGTACTCGTAAACATCGACATAGCTGCTGCCGCCGCCGTCGATGGAGAAGGTGCGGCAGCGCAACTGCTGGACGTTGAAGCCCTGGTACGCGGGGGAGCGGCCATCGATCTTTTGGTAAAGATCGTCCGAGGAATAAAACTCCGTGTCGCCCATGGGCTTGATGCCGGGAAGGGCGATCTCCATGGGCTCTTTCTTGAGCGCAACGGTGGGAGCGCTGCCGCCTTCGTCAGAGGAGGAGGATTGTGCCGCCGCCGGAGCGGCGGGCTGCTGGGCATCCGCGGTGGCATCGACAGCGGGGGCTGGGACCGACGGGGGTAATGATGTCGATGGGACTGATGCGGTTTTGGTGGCCGCGCCCTCGGATGCCTGGGCTGCGTCAACGTGCAAGGTGGAGGCTTTTCCGGCCACGGTGGCTGTAGTGGAATCGAGGGCCTCGGTGCGCAGGCTGTAGATGCCGGGATCGAAATGGGCGCCCGCGTACCAGATGGCGCCGCCGATGCCGGCGATCAGGCAGAGAATCAGAATGCTCAGCACCCGCTCGACGGCCGGGACGCGGGTACGTGCAAAGGCGGACCGGCTCCCCTTGCGTTTGGGCGGGAGGACCCCGCTCCGGACAAGACCCGGAGTGGCGGCGGCGCCGGCTTCTGTTTTCACAAGCTCTTAAACAAAGTAACGCTGCGCTCGTTTCATGATTTCCGGATAATCCGTCCGGAAGGCGCAACGGTCGCGCAACGCCGCCAGATCGACGGAGGAGAAATCGCGGTGAGCGGGATTGAGCGCCTGGAACATCTCGCGCGCGGCACGGTTGCCATCGCATTCATAATAGGTGACGAACCGGGCAATGTCCTGGAAGGCCAGTGCCGTGGTGGCACCTACGGAGTCGCACGCCGTGCACCCGGGGCACATGGTGCGCCGCCCGGCGAGGATGAGCTGGCGGAGGGACTCCACCTGGGAGATATGGAGCGGTGCTTTATAGGTGCGGGCGGCGGTGGTGCTGCTCTCCATTTGATTCACGTTGTCAATGGCGTTGCAAACCGCGGAGATGCGCCCGTCACTCCAGACGGCATGGAGGAGAGCCTGGTGGACTTCGAGGCCCATCTTGTCAAACTCCGGGACGCGCTTGGGGACGTCCTGGGTATTGCGCATGGTCTTCATCGCCACCAAGCCGATGCCGGCTTTGTGGCATGCGTCCAGCCCCTGGTCGAAGGCGTCCCCTTTTGTGAAGAAGGGGGTGTACTTCACCATGATGGCGTCGATGAAACCGCCCTGCGCCGCCGACATGAGGTACGCCGCCCGCCAATCGTCATGGCAGGAGAAGCCAACCATTTTCGCCTTGCCGGAGCTTTTGAGTTGATCGATGACCCGCTTGAAGTCGTCGCTCTTGGGCCAATCGAGCGATTTGTCGCCGTACTCGCGTGGGCTGATGCCATGGATCAGGAACAGGTCGAGGTGATCGGTGCCTATGGCTGCGAGCCGGGTATCGATCATCTGGAGCAACTGCTGCGGCCCCTGGTGCGGGTGATCCTTGGAGACGATGAAACACTCCTTGCGCCGCTCCGGGTACTTGGCCAGCCATGCGCCGAGCCGGTGCTCGGACTGGCCGCCGATGTAGCAATCCGCGGTATCGAAATAGCGGATGCCCATGGACCATGCGATATCGAGATAATCCGGACTGTACGCGTCCATCATGCCTCCGAGGCTGACCATCGTGACCTTGGGGCCGTTGCGGCCGAGGGTGCGCATGGGCAGCGGAGCGCTCGCGGCCTGCGAGGAGACGGCGCGCGTGGTGACGGTTTCCGCCGAAGCGGTCAGCAGGGAAGGCCCGGTGGCGAGGGCGGCCGGGATGGTGATAGCGGTTTTGAGAAAGTTCCGGCGAGAGGTAGAGGAGTCCATGGCGGTAGATAACCGGGGGCAAAATATAGCTGGTTCCGAGGGGCGGGCAAGCGGGAAGGTCGGAAGCCGATCCATGGAACCTGGGATTACTGCCTGGTCATGTCACCGAGCTGTGCCTCAAGGAGGGCGAGGTTCGCCTCCTGATCTTTCGGGAGCGCGTCGATTTCGATCGGGCGGCACTCGATGTGTTGCACTTCATTGGAAAAAAGCTCGAAGGGGACATCGATGACTCCGTCGTGCGGCGTCACGCGCAGGAACCGGTGGTCGGGCTCCGCATGATCCCGGATCATCGCCTCCTGGGCGCGGGAGAGATTGATCGGCTTCCCCATTTGTTCCCAGGTCTCCCGGGCGCTTCCTTTTCCGGCACGGATGGTGGTGAGAGTAAGGATGAAGTCATTTGAGGTGGCAACCGGGATTTGGATCGAATCGGTCCACGGAAGGCGCGCGGGCTCTTCGGCGAAGTGGTGATTCCATAAGAGCACATGCGTTGTGGCGAGTTGCCGGGTTGCGACGACGCCGCAGCCGCTGGGGGCGTTATCCGGCACGCTGGCATCGAGACGATTGCCTGCAAGGCGGGCCAGGAGCCTGAAGGCATTATACGACGCCTTCGGAATCCCGTGGATGGTTAGCGCGCCGTAAGTCGCGGAGTAAGGGGCGGACGGGATCGGGTGCTCTTCAAAAATATCGCTGATCACCCACCATGCAAAGCTGTCGGTGATGGCATCGAAGTCGATGGCATTCCTCGCGATCAATGCCGCGGCATAAGTCGTATCGAGGTAACGGTTATTCATGAAGGTGACCGTGGCCTTGTCGACCGCCGTTTGCGCGTTCCACTCCGTCCAGTGGATTTCGAGGTTGGGACGCGATGAGTCCCGGACTTGGTCGAAGACCTTTTGCACTTGAGCGCCGAGGAAACCGCTCATTGGGAACGGGCTCTGCGCGCGGGTGCCGTAGTGGATCTGTTCGTCGTGGGGATAAATATGGGTGGAGACAAAATCCAGCGGCACTCCGTTCCGTTCGCAGTAATCGATCGTGTCGGGAATCCAGGCTGACATGGCGGTGGCGGGACCACCGACTCTCAACTGGGAATCCACCTGCTTCAGCGCGCGGGCGGAAGTTTCGTAGAGGCGGAAGTAAGACGCCTGGTCGCCGGTCCAGAAGCAATCGAGATTCGGCTCGTTCCAAACTTCGAAGTACCATTTTCGGACTTCTTCAAGCCCGTATCGGTCGATGACGTGCACGGCGAACTCGCCGACGAGGCGTCCCCATTCTGCGTAATCACGCGGTGGGGTGATATTGAGGCCGTAATGAAAAACGGTCTTCGTACCCGAGGCGAGCGCGCGCGGCATGCCGTTCAACTCGACGAAGGGGCGCAGTTGCATGGCGAGCAACGAATCGTAAATCTTGTCCACATGATGCCAGTGGAAGCTCAGCGTCCCATCGTCCCTGCGCTTCACCACGCCCATGTCGTCATGGAAGAGGCCATGGAACCGGCAGTAATTGAAACCTATCTCCTTTTGAGCCAGGCGGAGGTGGGAGAGAATATCTTCCCGGACAAGATCGTAGGCGCGGCCCACGGTGGTGCAATTGCGCCATGCCGCGCGCAACGGTTTCGCGGAGGGGGAGAGTTGAAGGGAAATCATGGTTTCTAAATGCGATCGAGGGCCTGGCTGATGCGGGAGTTAAAAAAAGCCGGGGTTTCAAGATTTGCCGTAGACATCAGGTATTTTGTTTTGCAGGAGGATGATTTGGAAAGAATCAAATGAACGCGCTGGCAGGCCGCCCCAAAAGCACGCCATAATGCCCGCCGTAATGAGTTACCCTGATGATCTCAAGAACCTCTGGGCGCCGTGGCGCGTGGAGTATTTCTCCATCGACCGCTCGCGGGATTTCCTGACCGAGGCGGCGCAGACCTCCGATGACGCGGCGCATCTGGTGGTTGCCCGGCGGAAGAACACGTTCCTCATCTTGAATCGTTTTCCCTACGCGGTCGGGCATTTGATGGCGGTGCCGTACCGCAAGGTCGCCGATATCGGCGAATTGACCGAACCCGAGCGGGAGGAGCTGTGGGAGCTGGCGGCGCTCGGAGAGACTCTCCTGCGCAAGACCGTACACGCGCAGGGCTTCAATATCGGCCTCAATATCGGCGCGTGCGCCGGCGCGGGCTTCGCGGATCATCTGCACCTGCACATTGTGCCGCGCTGGGCGGGCGACAATAATTTCATGGCGGCATTGGCCGATGTCCGCGTCATGCCCGAGGCGCTGGCGGCGATCTACGGCAGGCTCGTGCAGTGCTTGAATGAAGGGACGCCATGAATGGGTTGCCGGAGCGGATCAAGGAGATCGCCGATGCCGCCGGGGCAACCGGGGCGGCTGTGGCGTTGTTCGATTACCAAAAGGCTTCCCAGTTCTCCCACTGCGGAGACCGCTGGTTCCACGCCGCCAGCACCATCAAGGTCCCGCTGCTGCTGGCCGTGTACCGGCTGGCGGAGGAGGGGCGCATCCGGCTGGATGACACGCTGCATGTGCGCAACCGGTTCCGGTCGTTGACGGGGGGGATATTCCGCGCGGCGGCGAATCGGGACGGCGACTCCGAGGTCCATCGGCGGCGGGGCCGCTCGATGCGGGTGCGCGAGCTGGCCCGGGCCATGATCGTGCGCAGCAGCAATCTGGCGACCAATCTGCTGCTGGACTTTGTGGGGCCGGACGAGGTGCGCCGGCTCGTGGCGGAGGCGCGGCTGGAGGGGATCGAGTTGCGGCGCGGCGTGGAGGACACGGCGGCGTTCGAGCAGGGGATCAATAACGAGGTCACCGCCGACGGCCTGGCGCGTTGCTTCCGGCTGCTGTGCCAGGAGGGCTTTGTGCGCGCGGAGACCCGCGAGCAGATGGTCGAGGTCCTCTGCGCGCAGGAATTCAACGCCATGCTCCCGGCCCACTTGCCGCGCGAAGCCCGCGTTGCCCACAAGACCGGCGAAATCTCAACCGTCTGCCACGACGCCGGAATCGTCTTTCTCCCAAAGCGCAAACCCTACGTGGTGGCGATCCTGACGGAGTGGCCCGCGCATATCGAACGGCGCCAGGGCTGCGTCGCCGCGATTTCCCGGGCGGCCTATGAGCACGTCACCGGTGTGAGTGGAAAGGGCGCGCCATGAATGGATTCGCCCCGTTGAACGCGATCGACGGCCTTCGGCTTGCGCCGGAGATTCGCGCGCTGCTGCGCCCGGGCGAGCTCGCGAAGGACCCGCGGGGGCGCACGCATCAGTTGCCCCGCTTTTTCCTCGAGATCGGCTCATGGGAGGAGGCGAAGAAGCGCCCGGTGACGCCACACTTTGCCTATGCGGAATTGCTGACGGTCGATTGCCGCGAAACGGACACGCTGCTCAACACCTTCCCCCATTACGTCCCCTGCGCCGTGCAAGTGCTGGCGCAATACCTGGAGCGCTTCCGGACCGCGATCGAAGAGCCCGTATACGTCGCGACCAATGGCGGCTACCGCTCGCCGGCGCATCGATACCACGCGCAAGCGGTCGGCCCGCACTGCTGGGGTTGCGCCGCCGATATTTACCGGGTGGGGGACGATTACCTGGAGGACGAGAAAACGATCGAGAAATACCGGCGCATCGCCGAAAGCCTGGGCCAGGAGGTCCGGACAAAACCCTATGGACATGGCTCCGAGGAAACCGACGACCATCTGCATATCGATATTGGCTACGTGAGCCTGACGCCTGCGTATTGCGACGAAATTTGCGACGAGGGGGGAGGGGAGCCTTCCGGATGAACAAGCGCGAAAAAAGTACCGGCCCACCCGGGGTCGCGCCGCGCAAGGCGGTGATCGGGTACGAAGCGGAATTCAACCTCTACGTGGGGGACGAAAGGAAGCGCCCCGAGGCCGTGTTCAAGAGTCCGCAGGAGATCGTCAGGCAACCAATGCTCCCGCGCACCGGACGGTCATTCCACATGCCTTCGGGAGGCGCCATCTATTTCGACACGGGAGTCATCGAGGTGGCGACACCCATCATCGAGCTGGATGCCGGATGCTGCCTGAGGGCGGGCAGATCGCTGTGGGAACAGATCGGCTTCCTGCGGCAGGAGCTGGATGCGTGGGAGGAGCGGCACGGCATGCGCGTGCGCCTGGAGGGCTTTTCCCAGCATTTCAACGTCTCCGTCCCGCTGCGGCGCGGGCTCACGGAGGCGGGCCTGCGGCAGGCGGCGCTCTTATTATCGTACATGCTGCCGGTGCCGGTGATGCTGCTGGCCTCCAACAGGCTGAGCACCGGAGTGGGCGTGCGCCCGCGCGGAAACCGAGTGGAGGTCACCGTCGATTTCACCCCCGACCCGGACTTGCTAATGGCCGCCGCCGCGCTGGCCACCGGCATGGTGCTCGCCGTGCTCGGCTGGTCCAGCCACGGCCTTGGGGAATTGCGAAAGCGTGGCGTGCCGGTCATCGCCGGGTTCCGTCCCCGCCGGCACACCTCGCGCAAGGGATGGCTCGCGCGGGCGGATTGTTTCCCGCGCAATCCATTCGCCGCCGACCCCGGCGCGAAGCAATGGCTGCTCACCGACGGCCGCACCCTCAGCCTGCGCGAGATGGCGCGCGAGATCGCCGAGCCCTTTCGCCGGCAAATCAGGGCCGTGACCGACGACTCCGGCTACGAGCACGTCTTCGCGGTATTCGAGGGGCGGGCCCGCTCCCTTATGGATTTTCCGGAGCGTCCGCCGAGGTACGAGGACGTGGGGCGTGTCGTGGACTGGAACCGCCGCAGCGTGAGGAAGCTGCCGCGCAGCGCGTACGAGCGCGTGATCCATCACGTGCTGGAGCACCGCAGAATCCGCGTTGACGGAATGACTTACCTCCCCGAGCGCATGCTGGGCTGGTACGAGATCCAGTTCCGGGAATCAAAAACCGGCAGGCGCCGGGTTTTCAACCTCGATGAATTGGCGTCAAAGGTTGGGAAGCACTGATTAAATGGGAGGGGCATGACCTATTATTCCATACTAAAAAGCCCGCTGGAGGATCTGCTTCTGGTTGCAAACCCGACCGCATTGATCGGGGTCTATTTTATGGGTTCGGCGCAGGCTCCGGAGCCGCGAGCCGATTGGGTGCTTGATCCCCGGCATGCCGTTCTGGAGCAGGCAAGCAAGCAGCTCGCGGATTATTTCAATGGCGCGAAAACAGGTTTTTCAGTTCCGCTTCACTTTGCCGGAACGGACTTTCAAATGCGGGTCTGGCGGGAGATCGCGATGATCCCTTTCGGGCAAACCATCACGTACAGCGACCTCGCCCGGCAGGTGGGTGTGTCCAATGCGACCCGGGCCGCTGGCACCGCCACGGGCAGGAATCCGCTTGCGATCATCATTCCGTGCCACCGGGTGGTCGGCAAAAACGGCTTGCTGGGAGGTTACGCCGGCGGTTTGGATAGAAAGCGATATCTGCTCGCGCTCGAACAGCGCAACAGCCTGGGAATGTTAAGCATTCACAGCATTGAAAGCATTGAAAGCCCCGCCACCGCTGTGCGAGGGTGCGGGGACTATGTTGAGAATCCGCCCCTTCCAAGGTTTGCGTCCCGCGCCCCAGCTCGCCCCCCAGGTCGCTTGCGTCCCGTATGATGTAGTGGACCGGGAGGAGGCCGCCGCGCTCGCCAAGGGCAATTCCCACAGCCTCCTCCACGTCGACCGGGCAGAGATCGATTTGCCGCCGGAGACAGACCCGTATTCGGATGCTGTTTACGCGAAGGCCCTCGAAAATTTCTCCCGCCTGCAAATGGACGGCTCGCTCATTCGGGAGACCGGGCGGGTCGTCTATCTCTATCAGCAGATCATGGGCGATCATGTGCAGACCGGCATCGCCGCCCTCTGTCACATTGATGATTACGAGGCCAACCTCATCAAGAAACATGAGAAGACGCGCAAGGACAAGGAGGACGACCGGACCCGGCTCATCGGCGCGCTCTCCGCGGATACCGGCCCGGTGTTTTTGACTTACCGGGACAAGGGAGAGATCGACCGGTTTGTCACGGAAGCGAAGCGGGAGACGCCGCTCTATGACTTTGCCGCGCCCGATGGCATCAAGCACACGGTATGGCGCGTGGAGCATCCCGCGGAGTTGGTCGACGATTTCGGCCGCGTCGCGTGCGCCTATGTGGCCGATGGCCACCACCGCACCGCGAGCGCCGTGCGCGTCGGCAAGGAGCGCCGCGCCGCGAATCCCAACCACACCGGCAACGAGGAGTACAACTGGTTCCTCGCCGTCCTCTTCCCCGCGAGCCAGCTCCGGATTCTACCCTACAACCGCTGCGTGCACGATTTGAATGGCCGCACCGGGGAGACATTTTTGGCGGAGCTGAAAGCCGCCGGTTTCGTCATTGAAGACGCCGCCGATGGGACCCCGCCCGGTCCCGGCGAAGTGCGGATGCGCCTCGGAGGAAAATGGCGCCGCGTAGCCTGGACGCCCGACCCGAAAGCCGACCCCATCGCGCGCCTGGATGTCACCGTGCTCCAGGACCGCGTACTCGCCCCGCTGCTCGGCATCGACGATCCGCGCACGAGCAAGCGCATCGACTTCATCGGCGGCATTCGCGGCACCGGAGAACTCGAGAGCCGGGTGCGGGACGGCCGCGCCGCCGTGGCCTTTTCCATGTACCCGACCACGGTCGAACAGCTTATGGACATCGCCGATGCCGGGGCGATCATGCCCCCGAAGAGCACATGGTTTGAACCAAAGCTCAGGTCGGGGCTGTTTATCCATACCTTCTGACGCCTGCTTGCACCGGAGGAACAAAATGAGTAGCGTTGATTTGTGAGCGCTGCCGAGATTCTCGAAGGATTGTCAAAACTCAGCCCTGTTGAGTTGAGCCTCGTGCACGAACGGATTCTTGAATTGGAGGAATCCCATGTGATTGAGCCAAGTGCTGAATTTAGCGCCGCAATCGAGGAAGGACTTCGCTCCCTGGCGACAGAGCCGACCTTTACCGTGGATGAAGTACGCCAGGAAATCCCCGGATGGATTGGGCTGCTCTCTTGAACCCTCCGGTTCAGGCTTGTACACCGGTATTTGACGAAGTCCCCTGTGGAAAAGATACTGCCCGCCTGTGGCCCATTTTATTTGCTGCCTCCTCCTCTGCTGGTGCCTCGGCGCGCCCTTGCCCGTTCGCGCCCAGGGGGTAGTCGTTCCCGCCCAGGCGATGCCGGCCCGGTCGCGGGTCTATTACGCCTCCGGCCCGGGTTTGATGAATGGCTCCGTGCCAAATGGCCCCGCGATCGAAACGCTGGTCGATCAACTCGTGATGGCCGCGACCGGCCAGAAGAGCGTCTCCGGCGCTTGGCGCAGCATGGTCGCTCCCAGCGATCATGTCGGGATTAAGATCGCCGCGGCAGGCGGCCGCGATTTCTCAACGCATGCGCCCATCGTAGCGGCTGTGCTGCGGGGCCTCGCGGAAGCGGGCGTTCCGATGTCCCAGGTCGTGATCTGGGATCGTGCGGCCCCAGAGGCGGCGGGCTACCGCGTCGTGCCCGGAGGCCCGGGCGTGCGGCACATCGAGCCGTTTACCGGCTACGAGCCCAAGGCGTTGGTGACCATGCCCTCCGTGGGCCGCCTCATCTGGGGAGACGCCGCTTTTCAATCGCGCGGTCCCAGCCAGTTCATGCCATTCGCGCCGGAGCAGTACTCCGCCCAGAGCCATTGGAGCCGGCTGATTTGCGGCCTGAACAAGATCATCAATATCCCGGTGCTCGCGGCATCGGAGGACTGCGGCGTCGCGGGATGCATTTACAATGTGACTGTCCCCAATGTGGATAACTGGCGCAGGTTCGTGAACGAGCCCGAGTCCGGCGACCCCTTCCTCTGCGAGCTCTACGCGGACCCGCGCGCCGGCCCCAAGGTTGTGCTCAATATCATGGACGGCTTGACCGCCCAGTTTGGCGGCGGCCCGGGCTGGCAGCCAGGTTACTCCTGGAACTACGCGACTCTCTATGCCGGCAAGGACCCGGTCGCGATCGATGCCACGGCGCTCCGCCTTCTTGAAAGCTGGCGCAAACAGGCAAGACTCCCTCCACTTACTGAAAGGGCCAGGTATCTGCGGACCGCGGCCTCCATGGGCCTGGGCTTTTACGAAGAGGCTCAGATCGAGCTGGTCGAAGCAGGGGAGAGCCGATGAAGGCGTTCGCGGACAAGGAGTTGATGGAGCTATTGAATGGCGTATCGCGCTCCTTTGTCCTGACCATCCGCGCCCTGCCGAAAGGCCTGCGGCGTCCGGTGGGCCTTGCCTATCTGCTGGCCCGCGCCACCGATACCATCGCGGATACCGCCACCGCCCCCATCGAAGCGCGCGTCGAGTGCCTGCGCGCGTTTGCGGGGGAGGGGATGAGTGCCAGATTGAGCGAAATCAAACCCGCGAATGAAGCGGAGCAGTATCTTCTGGCGAATCTGGAACGTGTCACCGGCGCGCTGCAAGCGTTGCCCGATGCCGACCGCGAGAAGGTCGCGGCCCTTCTAGGGAAGATCACGCGCGGCCAGGAACTCGACTTACTGAGATTCCCCGATCCATCGACGGTGCGCGCGCTGGAGACCGCCGGGGAACTGGATGAGTACACGTATCTGGTCGCCGGTTGCGTCGGAGAATTCTGGACTCACATTTGCGGCGCGCATCTGCACCGGTATTCCCGGCTTGACCTCGGCGAGCTGGCCCGACTCGGCCGGGGCTTTGGCCAGGGGTTGCAGTTAGTCAATATCCTGCGCGATTTTCCCGAGGATATCGGAAACGGACGATGTTACCTGCCAATGGCGGATTTACGCATGGCGGGAGTAAGTGACCCCGAAGAGTTACGCCGTGATATGCGCCCCGCCGCCCCGGTCTTCGAAGCCTGGCGCCAAAAGGCGCTCCTCCACCACGAGGCCGCCCGCCAATACATAGAGGCCATCCGCCCATGGCGGATTCGTTTCGCGTGCCTGCTTCCGTGGGCTCTCGGCGTTCGCACCCTCAAGATGATCGGCGAAAAATCGCCCATGGAAGAAGGCCGGCGCGTGAAGGTAGGCCGGAAAGAAGTCGGCAAAATCATGCGCCGCGCCGTCTGGGGCGCCGTGTCCAATGGCGCAGTCCGCCGCTGGGCGCGGGAGGAAGCGTGAATTACGGAAAAATAACGGTCGTAATCGCACTCGTCCCGTCGCTGAAGGTCGCCTTGTAAGTCAAATCTCCGGTCCCCTGGTTAAAACTCCTGCTTTGGCCGCCGACATGGGACTCGAGGGGCAGGAAGGAGAGCCCGGTAATCGATCTCCCGCTCAGGACATCTCCTTTTCTGACGATCAATTGCAAGGCTCCGGTCGTATCCACCGCCCAGATGCCGGTGTTGCTGGCCGGGACGACACCCAAGTTACTGTTGGTGTTCAGCGTCGCCAGCATGATGACGCCTCCTTGATCCGGCAGGGCAATCGCGTTGAATAATTTGAAGGTTACTCCCGCCGGGCATCCCGGCGCCTGGCTCCCCTGCCTCGCCACCAGGGCCAGCGTCCCGGTGCTGTTTGACCAGATGCCCGCCGCGGTCGTCGATGCGGCCTCGCCGGACGCGACTTTAAGCGTGCCGCGGAATGCGACAGCCTCGTTGTCGTTGTAAACCGGATTGCCAAGCGTCTGGAATTTCGCGTCGGTCTCGGGGGCTGCTCCGCCGGTACGCGCCACCAGTTTCAGCGTTCCGGTGTTATCATCCGCCCAGATGCCGGCATCTGCGGATGCCGCCACGCCTTCGGTTCCGGTCACCAGCGTCCCCTCAAAAGCGACGTCGCCGTTCGCGTTCAGCGCCGGGCTCCCGAACGCCGAGAAACGCCCGCCGCTCACTCCTGGGGCGGCATCCTGGCTCAGTACGACCACTTGCGAAGTCGTGCCGGTTAACTTGACGATGCCGATTGTTTTGTCTCTGAAAGTGGCATGGTAAACCAGTGCGCCCGTTCCCTGCGCGAAGCTTCTCGTTTGTCCGTCAACATACGGCAGCGTGGGCAGAAACGTGAGGTTCGCAATGGTCTTCCCGCCGGCGGAGTCGCCTTGCTTCACGATCAATTGCAGGTCAGCCGTCGAGTTCCCTGCCCAGATGCCGCGCTGGCCGTTGCTCACGGTTGCCAGCAGCAGCACGCCTCCCTCGTCCGGCAGCGCGAAGGAGTTGAACCCCTTGAACGTTGTCCCCTCCGGATAAC
>Ga0182030_10007079_pt1 | contig 23512 bp, 20 predicted proteins | sample 812S3MmetaG_FD_121299 | JGI IMG/M metagenome (GOLD analysis project Ga0182030, IMG submission 121299) | Permafrost microbial communities from Stordalen Mire, Sweden - 812S3M metaG (Illumina Assembly) | ecosystem: Environmental > Terrestrial > Soil > Wetlands > Permafrost | place: Sweden...
ATCTCTTTAGAAAGAGCTGCTACGACACGAGCCAATCCACCAATTACTCTGGGCGGATACTCCCACGAGAGCATCAAAAGCCGTTTTGCCACATTTACCTCGCTTCCATGACCACATCAACCCAACTCGCTTGCCAGGGGACGATTCATGAGAGTCATTATCGCTCGTTCCGGCGAAGTTTTCCCCCTCAATGCATCATCAACTTGACGAGCTATCGGGAGATCGATTTTCAATTTTTCAGAGAGTTCACACACGGCACGAGCCGTCGTTACTCCCTCTACTACGGCTCCAATCTCGAGGGATATTTCGTCGAGAGTACGCCCCTGCGCAAATTCCCAGCCCAGGCGATAATTGCGAGAAGCACTTCCAGCGCAAGTCGCCAAGAGGTCGCCCATCCCCGCTAACCCCGCTAGAGTTAGTGGCTTGGCGCCAAGATTAATTGAGAGCCTTGTCATCTCGGCCAGACCTCGAGTCATTAGAGCGGCTTTTGCGTTGCTGCCCAGCTGCAAGCCATCTGAAGCACCAGCAGCGATGGCGATGACATTTTTAAGAGTGCCACCGAACTCACAGCCGATGAGATCATCATTCGTATACAGTCGAAATTTGGAGATGCTCAGTTCTGCTTGAATTTTCTTTGCGATACGTGCATCTTTACCCGCAATAACAGCAGCGGCGGGCAAACCCCTCAGCACTTCACCGGCGAGGTTAGGTCCGGATAAACAACAAAAATCAATGTCTGGAATCACTTCTGCTACAACTTCGGACATGCGGGAAAGAGTACCCAGCTCGAGACCTTTGACACCGCTAACCAGAATCGGGCGCTCACTTTTGGGCAACGGCTTCAAAACTGCAGCGATGTTGGTAGCCAACTCACGCATAGATTGAGACGTGCAGCAGAGAATAACTATCATGGCATCTTTGAGAACTTCCTCAAGATCATTCGAGGCAGTCACATGCTCAGGTATTGAAACCTCGATTGGCTTGAGAATCTGATGCTTCTCATTGATAAATGCCGCTTTGCTTTCGTCTTTTGTGAACAAGCAAATCTGTTTGCCCGCCAGAGCGAACAAACGGGCGAGCGTGGCCCCCCAGCTGCCAGCACCCAAAATGGCTATCTTGACCGGCTTATCAGTCATCAACTCTCATCTAAATCCGCGGATACTAATTTTACCCTGTTTGCACAGGCGATCGGCAGTTTCCTTGACAATTCAAGTTGTTCAGTGCGATCTGCTCACAACTTCCTGGCAAGCATCTCACCCGGCAGTAGGGCAGAATACATAAAGTTATGCGTAGGAACGGAAATTCCCTTTTGCGCTGCCAATCTCACGACTGCGCCACTCAGATAGTGTAATTCGGAAGGCTTTCCATCGATAACATCACGTTGCATTGAAGATGTCGCTTCGAATTGCATGGTGTCAATGAGGGCCAAACTTCGCTCTACCAGACTTTCCGATAATGGAATTTCATAGGCGTGAGCCAACATTACTATTTCGGACATCGCATCCGCAATCAATTTGCGCGATTCGGGAATCGCACGCATTCTTCCAATAGGTGCTCTGGTTACGCTTCCAACGCCGGCATAGGATGCTAAGAACATAAATTTCTTCCAGAGTTCTAGCTGGAAATTTGCCGGCACATCGTATTTGATACCAGCGTGGCGCAAACAGGCAGCGAATTCATCGACACGCGAAGAGCGCTTGTTATCCCACTCACCAAATGTGATTTCAGGTTCAATTCCCAGATGCACGATGTGTCCTGGAGATTCTATGTAGCTGATGATCTTGCAAGTACCACCAAGGGTGCGCTCTGGTCCAACGATTGCGCTTACCTCATCGTAGGACTCGACGCCATTCTGCAGTGGGATAATTATGAATTTGTTGGCCCTCATTCTGTTCAGAGCACGCGCCGAGTCTGAGACTTGCCACGCTTTGACGGCAAGCAAAATGACATCGACTGGTCCCATGTTTTCAAGACTTTCAACAGCGGTCACGTGATCTAGAACAAAATCACCATTCGGGCTGGTAATTTTCAGCCCTGATGTTTCAATGGCCGTCAAATGCCTGCCTCTAGCCAGGAAGGTAACTTCGTTGCCAGCTTTCGCCAGAACGGCTCCGAAGTAGCCGCCGACTCCTCCTGCACCAATCACCAGAATCTTCATAGTTTCCCCATCATAATTTGCGTGACATTTATCATAATGTGTGTGATGTTTGGATTTTCAACGGGATCTTTGATTTTCATACTCACCGCTGCAATTCTCATACTTATCGCTGCGACTTTGTCATGAGCCTCGGTCTTGCACCCGGTCATGCACCGATTTTAAAAAGTTACTAGAATGATTGCATGATTGACAAAGTACATGGAACAGGCACGATCAGTCCACAGTTGCAAACAGTTGAGAACGGCGGTCTTGACTTTGCCGTCTGGCACTGGCAGGGCGATGGTCCGAGGATTCTTTTAATACATGCGACTGGCTTTCATTCACGGTGTTGGGATCAAGTTGTTGCGCACTTGCCGGGCCTTGACTGCTGGGCTTTTGATATGCGCGGGCATGGTCTGAGTAGCAAACCTGCACCACCATATATTTGGAAAAATTTCGGTCGCGATGTCGTAGCGATCGCCAACAAATTAAATCTTCAATTTGCAACCGGAGTCGGCCATTCGATGGGAGGTCACTCAATCGCTCTGGCCGCAGGGCTGGACGATCGGCTTTTCAAATCGCTGATCTTGATCGATCCGATTATCGTACAACGCAAATACTACGCTGAAGCGCTAACTAAAGAACACCCTGTGCAGCGGCGGAAAAATCACTGGCAATCGCCCGAAGAAATGTTCGAGAGATACGCAGACAAAAAACCATTTGACACCTGGAATAAAGCAGTACTGAAAGATTACTGTCAATACGGACTCATTCCAAGCAAAAGTTACGATGGACTTGAACTGGCTTGCCCATCGATTGTGGAAGGTTCTATCTACAACAATTCAATGGACAAAGAAGGCGCAGACATATACGACGAAATCGCAAAGATAAAGGCCAGGACGCTCATCATGCATCCACCTCTGAGCCCTAGCAAAAAAATCGAAGACCTCATTCCAGTCGAACTGGGTGCGCTCTTTCCAAATGGCGAAGATGAATTGCTTCCGAATCTAACTCACTTCATTCCAATGGCGGCACCGCAGTTAGTGGCAGAACGCATCAAGACATCCTGCAGGGCGTTGTAGGAAACTAGCAACAAGCACCGAGTATATTAGTATCTGTTCTGCCCAGTCTAATCGGGCGACGGCATAGCACAGTTACGTCCTGCTTGTTTCGCAGCTTCCAGAGCTTTTTTAGTCTTACCGATCCACTTATCTAAATCCATGGTCTTCGAATCGAAAAGCACTACACCTGCACTGCTCGTGGCGTAGAAACCCGCATGAGATTGAGTAGTGTGGCTGATTGCTGCGAAGTCAGCCAGTAGTCTCGTAGCAAGAGACAGTGCTTCGGCTTCATCGATTCCTTCTGCAATTATGCAGAATTCGTCGCCACCATATCGTCCGATGATATCTGATTGACGCAAACGTTTTTGCAAAAGAAGAGCGAGTGATACCAGAACTTTATCTCCACCCGTATAACCATGCCGTTCATTTATAGAACGGAAATAATCAATGTCGATCATGATTAGCGCGGTGAACCCGGCGTGACGTTTTCGTTGTGCAACAACTGTTGAGGCTCTATCCATGAAGGAAGAGTGGTTGTGCATGTTGGTCAACCCGTCGCGGTGCAACAAGGTCTTCAGGAATCGCGCTCTCTCGAGTCTTGCTGTAACAGATGAAAGCAACAATGCAGGAGGGACAGGTTTGACTAAATGGTCATCACCACCAGAACGTGCGGCTTCAATACGCGCTTCGATATTTCCCTGCGTGGTCAAAAAGATCACAGGCAACGTTGCATATCGCTCGTCCTGGCGCAGATAGCGCGCAAGCTCGTAGCCGGTCATTCCAGGCAACATTACATCAAGCAACACCAGGTCCGGGTTGAAGGATGACAAATACGATTCGAAATTTTTGGGATCGGTACAGGTGCGAACCTGATATCCAGCCGATTCTAAAAAGGCACGAATGAAGGCGGCCTGATCCGGATCATCCTCTACAGACAAAATGCGTGGAGCATGCATTTTGCGCTTATCAAGCAAATATCTCAGACGGCGAAGCATCGCCTTCATATCGATAGGTTTCTCGAACATAGCATCAGCGCCGCAATGTATCGATCTCACCTTATCAAGGAAACCAGTTTGTTTACAGACAATGATAATGGCCAGGTCCTCGCCGCCTTCAAGCTGGCGAACCTTCTCAATAAGCTCATAAGCATCACCATCAGGCAACGGCACTTCCACAATTATGCCGTGAGGCATGCTCGTCGCCAGTTCCGCCAAGCCACCAGCCATGGTGCGAGCAGAGCGAACTTTTAAACCTTCTTCGTCGAGTATTCGTGTCAGCGATGCAAGCCCGTTAATATCCTCATCGAGAATCAAGACTTCCGTCTGTTCATTAGCCGAGCGCTCTGGTTTAGCTTTGCCAAGGTTGACGGTTTCTGGCGCTCCCTGACCTTCGGATCTGAACTGTGCCGATAGTCTGTTCAAAATCAATTTGAGTTTATCGAGGTCAGCTTGAGGATGAGAAGACTTGTCGCGCATTAAAGCATTGCAGTAATCTTCGCCTTCAGCCCCTAGCTGCGACACGGTCGGATAACCGTACATGGTGCCAGAGCCTGCCAACCAGTGGAATTGGCGAGATAGCTGATTGACCACATCCATATCATTTGGTCGCTGCACTAGCTGCGCGACCATGTCAAAGACTTTACCCAATCTTTCAGACGAACGACGAACGTACTGATCCTTCAGTTCGCCGAAAGTCTGTTGCCATGCCTGCATGCTAATGGTCTTATCCCTCCAGAATCTGCCGAACCTGACCAGCTAGCAGGGTCGGATCGAAGGGTTTAGTGAGAACGCCGATAGCGCCCATTCTCTTCAATTTTTCAATTTCTGAAGTCATGGCTTTCGCGGTCAAAAAGATAACTGGAATATTGCGCGTTCCTGCATTATTCTGCAATGCCATAAGCGTCTGCGAACCATCCATAATAGGCATCATCATATCTAAAAGAATAACATCAGGATGCTCCAGTTCAGCTTTACTGATGCCTTCGTTGCCGCTTTCTGCTTCGACAACCTCAAGTCCACCAAGAATGCTGAGACTCATACTGGCGATTGATCTGGTGTCTTCTTCATCGTCTATGATGAGAACTTTCATTCACTTCCCTCTTGTTTCAATACGCCTATTACACGGGTTATACCCGATACCTGTGTTAACAAGCCGAGTCACCGCCTGCGCGGCTTCTGTTTCGCGATGATTCGCTGAGCTATACGTGCTGGTCGAGATTTTATACCGCGTCTACCCTTCCCATATTTTTTGGGTTTGGCAGCTGAGTTTGCGGGCTTCCGTTTAATGGAAGTTGCCTCGACCAAACCAGAAGGCTGGTTGGTTTCATCACTTCTAATCATCTCACCTGCAGATGCTGAAGGATCAGATTCAGTTGCAACAATGTTCAATTCGCCAGAAAAATCGTCTCCACTTTCCGGTTGAAAACCATTAGTTGTCAAAATGTTCTTTATTTGTTGAGTAAGAGTGGTCGGGTCGAATGGCTTAGCAATGACCGCAAGCGCGCCCATCGATTTCAACGTGTCGAATTCCGAGAACATCCCTTTGACGGTCATAAAGATAACCGGAATTTTGGAGGTATTCGGATGATTCTTTAGAGCCAAAAACGTTTGTGAACCGTCCATTCCTGGCATCAACAGGTCGAGAATAATTACATCTGGGTTTTCTCTTGCGGCGACATCAATACCAGCCGGACCATTACCTGCTTCGATTACTTCAGCACCGCCAAGCAGTCCTAAACTCATACTAAAAATGCTTCTAGTATCTTCCTCGTCATCGATGATTAGCACTCGCATTCTTCGCCCTGGCCCTTTCTGTAAGTGCGGCTAGCTTCGATCCCGATAATCGTAGCTGAGTAGAGATTCGGATTGCTCGCCTGAACGATACAACCGCACCCTTTGAACCAATGATATTACACTAGCTTTTCTTCCTTTGCTGGAGGACGATTGTTTGCAGGATCATTGATTGGCGAGGGTATAGGAGCCCTTCCGGCGGCGGGTCTGGCACCGGTGCCGTCCTGTGCTTGTTGATTTGGGTCGTTGCTCCACGGTTGATTTGAAGATAGCGACGCAAATGGATTTGGCTGCCCCTGTATATTCGGCCCCAGCTGATCCTGGGGAATCCAGCCCCCTGCAGCCATCATGTTCATGTCAGCACCGGGCCTCGGTACGTTAGGGACGCCTTGCACTGAACCCGGCATGGCAGGCGGGCTGCCATTGGGCGTTTGCGGCGGACGCTGCGGATATGGTCGCGGAAGTTGCTGAGTCCAATCGCTACGCTGCTGTTGGGATGGAGCGCCAGTATAGTCACCATTTGGATTGGCAAAAGGCTGCCCGGGCGCGTTCCCAGGGGCGCCATTACCAGGTGCACCACCTCCGGGTTGTCCATTATTAGGAAATCCGTTCGCTCCAGACTGCTGCCCTGGATAATTGCCAGTGCCGGCTTGCTGATATGCGTTTTGTTGCTGGACATTCTGATTCGCCTGTCCACTAGGAGGAACACCATACGAGTAGCCTTGTGGTGCCTGCCCGGTTTGATACCCCTGTTGCTGCGGATTTTGAGGGTTGTTCTGGCTGTAATTAACCTGCCCAGGATTTTGTGTGTTATATGGATTTTGAGTTGGTGCTGATGGATACGAACCCGTCTGTGGGCCTGCTGATTGCGGCGGCTGCTGAGATCCCCCACCATATGTTTGAGAAGGATTGCCTTGAGTAGCGTTCTGGTTAAAGTTGGGCTGTTGGCCTTGCATTCCTTGGCCTTGCATTCGTTGACCTTGCATTCCCTGACCCTGCATTCCCTGACCTTGCATTCCCTGACCTTGCATGGCAGGATTTTGCGCGTTTGGATATTGCGTTCCAGCTCCCGTCATTGATTGTGCAGCAATTTGACCGGGCATTCCTTGCCCTGGCATTCCTTGCCCCGGCATTCCTTGCCCAGGCATTCCTTGCCCCGGCATTCCTTGCCCCGGCATTCCTTGCCCCGGCATTCCTTGCCCCGGCATTCCTTGTCCTGGCATGCCTTGTCCCGGCATTCCTTGTCCTGGCATTCCTTGTCCTGGCATTCTGCTTTGGGCACCGTATCCGCCCTGCGTATTCTGCATATTCATTTGTGGTGGTGCAGCATTTTGACCGGCCATTGCCATCGCTGGTGGTGCAGAAGATGCTACCAGAACTTGACTTGCAGGTGGTGGCGCAGGCAGTGCGGGCAAACCTAACTTTTCGTCCACGTTTGCACTGACGGTTTTACCGGCAGGGGCTGGTCCATTGGCCAGCAAAGCGGCGCCGCGGCTGGCTGGAGGAATACGGAACCAGAAAACACTCCCCTTCCCTTCCTCAGATTCAACACCAATGGTGCCGCCGTGCGCTTCAATAATACCTTTACAAATTGCGAGACCGAGACCTGTCCCACCCTTCTTTTTAGCATCGGAAGCTTCCACTTGTTGGAATCTCTGGAACAGTAGATTCTTGAACTTGGCTGGAATACCACGACCTCTGTCTATAACTTTGACTTCGAGGTAATTCGGTAGTTCTTCGACTGCAACGGTGACCGTCTCTCCCTTTGGTGAGAATTTGCAGGCGTTCGATACCAGGTTCACGAGCACCTGTACGAGTCTATCGCCGTCTGCATATACCTGCGCATTAGATGGAATCAACTCGAGCTTGATACCATTTTGCTCGGCAAACGCCTTCACCGATTCACTTGACCGTTCCAGGACAGTTCCGATGGCGAGATTGTCGAAGACCATATCAAGCTTGCCGGATTCTAGTTTTTCTATATCCAGAATGTCGTTGATAAGTGCAATCAGTCGTATCGTATTTCTTTCCGCAATGCCCACAACCTTTTTAGCTTGCTCTGGTAAAACGCCCATCGCGCCTACACTTAGCAAGGTGAGTGAACCACGAATCGATGTGAGAGGTGTGCGCAACTCGTGGCTGACGGTTGAAACGAACTCTTTCTTTAAACGCTCTACTTCCTTTCTTTCAGACACGTCGAGAATGTTCGCAAGTAATTTCGGACCATCGACCGTTTCCAGATCGCTCAACTGAATTTCGATAGGGAAGTGCTCTCCGACTTTTTTCAGAGCATCAAGTTCACCAATGCGGTTATAGGAGCTACTGAGCAACGTCTCCATGAAGTTATTGCGATCAGTCGCATCATGAACCGAGAACAATTTCGAATCATGAAATACGGTCATAATGTGATGACCAATCAGTTCTTCTGCCTGATAACCAAACATTCTGGCACTGGCAGGGTTGATAGACTCGATGATACCATCCCTGGTGATAATGATAAGACCAACGAGCATGTTCTCGATGATCTGTCGAATTCTTCTTTCGTTATCTTTGATGGCTTCTTCAGCCGCTTTACGTTGAGAGATATCGTGCGCTACGCAGAACATTGAACGTTCTGTTTCAGACCAGAAGGTAGACCAGAGAATCGTCACAAGACCGCCATCTTTACGACGCGTTCTGTTTTCAAAATTCATGGTGCCGCGTTCTGCACGAACGGCACGTACCGCTCGAATCGTCTCCTGGTGATCGGCTGGCAAAACGAGTTCAATAAAGCGCCTTCCCATCAACTCCTCAGGCTCAAAGCCCCAGGTGTTACGAGAAGACGGACTGACCGCTATGAATTTTCCATCTACGTCGATCGAACAAATTACGTCTACGGCGTTCTCGATGATGGCAGTATTTTTTCGGGAGGCTTCGGTCAACGCATCTGCCATGCTGTGGAATGTTTCGTCCAGCAAAGCAATTTCATCCGCACCACCAAGAAGCGGATTCAACGGGTCTCCGCGTGCCAGTCGCATTGAGTTATCGGTCAACACATTCAAACGCCGAGTGATCTCTCGGCTGAAGAATGCTGCCAGTCCAAATGCGAGCAAGACGTTGAAGATAACACCGACCACCAGGTAATACTTAACCATCGATCTCGATCGATTAGAGGCCTCTGGCGACTGGTTGGCAATCTTTTGTTCGTCCTCCGTTAAACCATGCAACTCTTCCTGCAATCGATCTGCTAGAGAACGAATTTCCTTGTACATATGCCTGGCGCGAAACTGTGCCACGTCAACCTGGTTATCGTCGATGGCTCCCTTCGCTTCACCGAGGATTTTCAGACCAGTTTCAGTGATAACGGCTAGATTCTTCAAAATCTGCTGTTGGTGTGGGTTGTCACCAACCAACTGCTTGAGCTCTGTTAAGTCTTCTGGTATCTGTCGAACGATTTTGTCGTAGCGGTCGCTGAACAGAGGGCTCTTCGTAATACTGTATCCGCCCATTGCTACGCCCGCATCATAGAACAATTTCGAAAGAGCATTTGCTTGTGAAATGATGGCTTTGGATCGTATTTGACGCTGAACTTCTACTTCAGCCTGATGCAAAAGCACAGACAAGATAGCGATAAACACGAGTTCTAAAATTAGCGGCACAGAAACAAGGATGATTCCCTTGTGTGAAAGCTGAAGATTGAATTTCATTGTGCGCCGCTCGTTTAATCTGCCTGGTTAATTGGTCTTCTTTTTGTTGAAAATATCCATCAGCTTGTTCACGTCGTCTTTAGTGAACGTGCCCTTAGGGCTTGCACTCCCGCTTCTTACGGCATCAATCTTATTCTTCAACTGTGCTCCTTGCGGATCAGAGCCCAGGTCCTTAGCCATATCGCTCATTATCTGCTTTTGCTCATCGTTCATCATAACTTCAGCATCGCTCGTAACTGGCTTATAGCCAGCAGGTTTGTCGAAATATGCGACTGGAATTGGAGCCTTATCCACCCGATAAGTATCCAGAACCACATGATCACCTGCACCTTCGTTATATCTCAGGCGCAATGGCACACACGTGGTGGTTTGAGTCGGCAAACCATAAGCAGCATTAAGCAACTCAGTCAACTTGCCTGGCATTTGGATATCAGCGGCCACCCAATATTGAGCTCCATTGATGGTTTTATTTACGACAGCTCCTGTCTTAGTTTTCGATCGAACAGTCTTGCTACCCATTCTGTATTCGGTTGCTTTCAGACCGGATATGTATGTCTCACCCATCTTCGACCAGGTAGCGTTTTTAAATTCACCGTCAGAGCTGCGGCCAGCGAGCTCCTGCCGATAGTGTTCGGCCGTAGTCTGATAAAAACAACGAGTTTTGTCGTTATAGAGGGTGATATCCCAGCTGGGGGCTCGAGCGACCAGGTTGAAACCCGCCCGTGGATTAGCAATTTTAATACCCTGATCGCTGAGATAGAGATATTGATCTCCCATTTTCGTGCTTTTCTGCGTCAGGACATAGCCCGGGTCTGCAAAAGCCAAAATAGACGAACCAATGGTAAACGCCAGTGAAATGACCAGCGATGCAATGAGCCGCACAGAACTCGACTTGCGCTTAAAAAACTCCAGGGGCACGTTTTCTCCTGATGAACCTTCATTTCTATGTACCCTATAACTCTGACAGGGTAAACGCAAAATACCCGTCTGAAGCGATTATCTGACTATTGCAACCACTTTCTTTATCTCAGCCTCATGTTTTCGGGAACATTTTGCCAAAGTTGGATTCTCTATATCAGCCAGCCAATAGGCTGCCGGTTCAGAAGGCTGAGCGATCCATGACCATGAGAACGCCCAGAGTGCTGATTATCGATGATGACAGCACGCATAGAAAACTAATGGAGCTTATCTCGGACCATCTTGGAATTATCCCCAAGATAGTTTCAGACTGTTCTCAAGCTTTTGACGTGCTTTCACAAGAGAGTTTTGACGTTATTCTTCTTGATTGGCGCATGCCTATAATTGACGGGGAAGAATGCACCAAAAGCCTGCGAGAATTTTCGCATACCAAATCGACACCTATAATCGCAGTTACAGCGCTGGCGATGAGTGGCGATCGCGAAGCATGTCTGGCAGCAGGGGTAGATGATTACCTCTCCAAACCGTTTACTATCGATGATCTAAAAACGATGATTCAAAAATGGTCTCGTCCGCGAGTGGAAACAGCTAAAACGGACGAAACGGACGAAACAGCCGCAGCAGCCGCAGCAGCTCTTACTGACGTAGCAGCGGATGCAGCTGATATATCTGAAACGGCTGATACACCTCAAACGTTTCAACCGATCGGAACATTCGAAACAGTTGAAAAAGTTGGAAGAGTTGGAACGGTCGGAACAGCTGGAACTGCTGGAACTGCTGGAGTAGTTGGAACACTCGGCTCACCTGAGACAACTGATGCGGCTGAAACGGCTGAAACGGCTTGTCCTGATTGCACGAGCTGACAGCGCCGTTGCATACAATCGATCGCTTCTCAAAGATCTAGCTGTTTCTTGTCGAAGCCTCAACATCATGCTTAATATGTTCTGGCTCACTGAGTTTGAGCGCTGTAGCTTCTTCCCAATCAGTGTCCGGCAGCGGTTTTAGTGGAATCCTCGTCCTTGGATCGAAGATATCTCTGATACCGTCTCCCAGAAAGTTGAAGGCCAGAACAGTAATGAAAATAAAGGCACTCGGAAACAAAATCAAATGAGGATGACTTCTTAATGATCGCCAGCCGTCGCTTGCGAGCGTGCCCCAACTACAGGCTGGCGGCGACAACCCTAATCCAATAAAACTCAAAGTCGACTCGGATAAGATTGCGGACGGAACAGTAAATGTGATGGCGACAATAATTGGTCCGAGAGAATTAGGCAACAAGTGCTTCAAAATAATTTTGAGGTTGGTTTGCCCGGCTGCACGAGCAGCTTCGACGAACTCTTCTCGCTGCAATTGCAAGAACTGGGCGCGCACCAGTCGAGCCGTACCCATCCAGCTGACCAGCCCAAGAGCGACCAGTATTCCGAGAGTGCCGCGACCGACCAGAACTCCTATCAAAATCATAACCAGCAAATCAGGCAGCGCGTATGCGATATCAACGCCCCTCATCATAAAATCATCCAGCTTGCCGCCCGCGAAACCAGAAATGGCACCATATACAGTGCCCAATCCAAAAGCCACCATTGCTGTTGTAAAACCAATGCTTATCGACATTTGCGAACCGTAGATTACGCGACTGAGCAAGTCGCGGCCGAGTTCATCTGTTCCCATGGGATGACTCCAGCAAGGCAGCTTTAGAATTTCGGTGCTGGTCTCATCATACATATAAGGACTGAGCTGAACTTGTAATCCGGACAATAATGCGACACCACAAATCAGCAGAATAATGCACAGAGAAGCGTAAGCGACTGGAATGCGCCTCAACCTTGACCATAGCATACGGGTGCGAGTGGGCTGGTGCAAACTTGTTATCTCCTGCCGTAAAAAATTGTGGAAACAAACATCATGGATGATCACTCTCGAGTTGCATGCGGGGATCGAGGAATTGATAAATGATATCGACTGCCGCATTCGAAATTATAAGCAGCACCGCAAATATCAATGTAGTTCCGATTATCAAGTCATAGTCCCGATTGCCAACTGCTGTGATGAAAAATCTGCCCATGCCTGGCACCGCGTAAATATATTCGACGACAAACGAACCTGTAATCAAAATCGCAGTTAAAGGACCGAGCACCGTTACCACCGGAACCAATGCATTACGCAGCACATGTCTTATTATTGTCGCCCTTCCAGAGAGTCCTTTGGAGCGCGCAGTTCTAACCCAGTCCTTCTCCATAACGTCGAGAACACTGGCGCGCGTCAGTCGAGCTATATAAGCCGCAGGACTGGCTGCCAACGTGACCGCTGGTAAAATCATACTTCGACCGTGCTCCCAGAGAGCGACAGGCAATATCTTCAACCAGATGCCAAAAACGAAGATGAGCAGCGCACCAATAACGAAGCCGGGCACAGAAATACCGGCTGTCGCAAAAAACATCGCGATATAGTCTTCTGCTTTGCCGCGATTCACTGCAGCCACAGTTCCAAGCGGAACACCGACAGAAACAGCAAGAAGTAAACCGAGTGCACCCAACTCAAGCGACACAGGGAAGGCGTCTGCCAGAATGTCGTTAACAGTTCTGTTTACGTACTTGTATGAGACTCCCAGATCTCCATGCAGCAGTCGACTCATGTAGAGCACATATTGCTCACCGACCGGTTTGTCCAGGTGATATTTAGCTTTAATATTTGCCACTACTTCTGGTGGCAGATTCTTTTCCGCATCGAATGGACCGCCTGGTACGACCCGCACAAGGATAAAAGTGAGCGAGGCGATAATCCACAAAACAGGAATTGCCGAGAGCGTCCTTCTAAAAATATAGCCAATCACTTTTGCACCTGCTTTTTGCTCACCGTGGAATTCGCAGCAGGTGTAGTCGGCGGATTAGTCGCTGAATTGGCTCGTGGAGTGGTCGCGGGTGAAGTAGTTGGTGGTGGAGTTGCTCCCGAAGTTGCTCCCGAAGTTGCTCCCGAAGTTGGCCCCGAATTGCCCGAAGCACTCGATGGAGCAATCACGGGCACATCAGTCGCGGACTTGTTTCCCTGGTGCTCGATATAATGCGTGTCGATATAAACATTTTTGAAGAACTGAATGTCTAGCGGGTTAAAAACAAGACCGTTTACCCAGGGTTTCACCATCAAATTTTGAGTCGATAGATATGTCGGCACGATCGGCACTCGGTCCTTACAAAGGTATTCATCAGCTTGTTGATAAAGACTACCGCGTCGCTTCTCATTTTGTTCAGAGCTCGCGGCAGTAACAAGTGAATCATAATGAGCATCAGAAAAGCGCGTCGTGTTGTTTCCGTTCGTACTCGTAAAGAGATTCATGAAGGTTTCCGGGTCAGGGAAGTCAGCTCCCCATGAGGCTTTATATATTGGCGGCGAGTCTCTGTGCAAAGTTGACAGATACACCTTCCACTCCTGATTTACAAGCTTGATATGAATGCCAAGGTTACGCTTGAGCTGGTCTTGTATGGCTTCGACAACTGTTCTTGTATCCTCACGATTGGGGTACAAAAGCTCAGCTTGCGGAAACCCCTTCCCAGAAGGATAACCTGCTTGTGCCAACAACTTTTTACCTTGCTTGGGGTCGTATTCATATCCCGATTTAGCACTATAGCCGAGCAACGGCGCAGGAATCCAACTAAAAGCCGGCAATTCACCGCGCCTCAAAATTTTCGGAAAAACAGTTCTGTCGATGCTCATGGCAACAGCCCTGCGCACCAACACATTATCAAAAGGCTTTTTTGTCACGTTGAAGCCTACGTAGTTACTGCGCAAAAGCGGCATCGTTCTATATTCTGGAGAATGCCTGTAACGCTCGACATCGGGAGTTGAAAAACTTCTGTTGTCTACGTAATCTAATTCATTGTTCTCATAAAGCGCAAAGGCAGTTGCCTGCTCGGGAACCATGAACATTTTTATACGGCGCAAGCGGGGCTTTCCTTCAAAATATTTGGGATTTGCCACTAACTCGATCTTGTATTCATGAGCCCATCTATCAAGCATGTAAGGGCCATTCGTGACAATGTGACCGGGCTCTGTCCAACGGTCGCCCCATTTTTCCACGACATCTTTGCGCTCTGGTAATGTCGGGCAAAAGGCAGTCAGGTAAATGAAATAGGCTGCGGGCTTCTTTAGATGAACGTCCAGCGTTCGATCATCGATCGCTTTAACTCCGACCAGCGAATCATCCTTTACCTTTCCAGTGGCAAATTCAAAGGCATTCACGATGTCATAAAGGAAAAAAGAATATTGAGCGCCAGTCTTAGGATTCAATAACCTCTTCCAGGCATATTCGAAATCACCAGCAACAACCGGCTTTCCATCAGTCCAAAAAACATTGGAGCGCAAGTGAAATAAATAATGCTTGCCACCATCGGTGATTTCCCAGGACTCAGCGCATGCCGGCGCGCACTCCAGTTTTTCGTTGTACTGCGTCAGTCCCACCATCAAGTTAGACACGACGTCAAAGGAAGTCGAGTCTGTCGTGACGTCCCAATCAAGACTTGGTGGCTCGGAGCCTATGTTCATGCGCAGCGTGTCTTTGAGGGGTCCGCCGAGAATGGCGCATCCCGACACAAGGCTAAAGCATATATTGAGGCAGAAGATTCTAAAGAAATTATTGAGGTTCATTTTCACGCAAAGTTTCATGGTGCCTCAATTCTATTATTGTTGACAGGTTTTCTAAACCTTGGATATACTTGGAACTTGACGCCGCCAGGGGGTCATTTTGGATTGCCTTGTTTCTAAAACAGGGTAGTTTTGACCACTGACCCTGCAAAATGTATTGGCGGCGCACGCAGGCTTTGAAACTTGGCATCCCCAATATCAAGGCGATTGTAGTTAGGAGTTAGATCGTGGCTAAAAAGGACGACCGAGTCATCATCACATTAGCCTGTGGCAATTGCAAAAGACGCAATTACACGACAATGAAGAACAAAAAGAATGACCCAGACAGGCTGAGCATTCAAAAATATTGCCGTCATTGCCGTTGTCATCTAGAGCACAAAGAAACTAAGAAATAAGCTCTGGCTTATCCAACAGGCAAGTGCCCATCGCGAACGCTGCGCCCTTAGTTTAATGGTAGAACGACGGTCTCCAAAACCTTTGGTGAGGGTTCGACTCCTTCAGGGCGCGAATTATTCCGTTACAAGCAGATTTCTTGAGCGACGATGAGCCTTGTCGAAATAGCGAGTATGCTCAACAGCGAACGACCAATTGCAAGCGTCATTAATGATTGATTGCGAAGCCAAGGGTGTCTGCCCAGGAGGAGAGTAAGCTGGTAACTAGCGCTAAATTAGACAATCGCGAAGACAGACGGCTCACGACGGGGCGAAGATAGGCATGGAAAAAACAACTGAATCCACTACCACAAGCTCGCCATCAGGTGGGGCGCCCACGAGTATTGGCAAGGGCATCCAGAAGAAGGGCAGCCTGATTCAGTTTGTTAAAGAGGTAGTAATCGAGTTCCGGAAAATTAGTTGGCCGGGCAGTAAGGAAGTAATTCAAGCGACGTGGAGCGTAATTGCTCTGGTAGCGATTATCACGTTGTTGGTGCTTGGCTTCGATTGGCTTTTAGGACACGCATTTTTTAGCCCGCTAGAGCACTTCGCCCGTATGCACGGCGGCGGTGTGGGCTCCGGACGCTGATAGCATAAACGCATAATAAAGAGGGAATTGGTGCAATGGCTTTCATAACGACTGATGGACTCCGAAAATGGTATGCAGTGCAAACCGCTTCCGGTCACGAAAACAAAGTCAAAGAACATATTGAAAAGCGCATTGTCACTATGGGCGCGCAAGACAGAATCTTCAGCGTTATCGTGCCCGAAAAAATTGTCACTAAAGTAAAAGATGGCAAGCGCCTCGAAAAGAAAGAACGTGAGTATCCAGGTTACGTGTTTGTAGAAATGATTCTTGACGACGACTCATGGCGAGTCGTTCGTGAAGCGCCCGGTGTAACCAAATATGTAGGTGCCGGCAAGAAACCTGTTCCTGTCCAGGATGCTGAAATGAGAAAAATACTGCGTCGCCAGATGGCAGTGAGTGGTATCAAGGGCAAGAAGGCAGCGGTCATCGATGTCAAGGCTGGAGACTACGTCAGAATCACAGGCGGACCGTTCGCAGACTTTACAGGCGAGATCACAGAAGTCAATCTGGAACGCGAACGAATCAAGGCATCTGTCATCATCTTCGGACGTGCTACGCCAGTTGAACTGGAATTCAACCAGGTTATAAAAGTGTAAATGTAGTGGATATCTGCTGCAAACTGCCATAAAATCGTTAGTTCGCTTTCAAAAGGATTGAGTACCGTGAAAAAGGCTGTCGGCAAAGTCAAATTGCAAATTCAGGCTGGAAAAGCTAATCCAGCACCTCCTATCGGGCCAGCGCTCGGTCAACATGGCGTCAACATCATGGCATTCTGCAAAGAATACAACGCCAAGACTCAAGACAAAGTTGGAACGATTATTCCAGTCGAAATCACCGTCTACGAAGACAGATCATTCACCTTCATACTGAAGACTCCTCCTGCTGCAGAACTGTTGAAGAAAGCAGCCGGCGTAGAAAAGGGTTCCGCAACCCCAAACAAAACTAAAGTTGGCACCATCTCCAAAGCGAAAATCACTGAAATCGCCAAGGTGAAAATGCCTGACTTGAATGCCACCACTTTGGAAGCAGCCGAACTAATGATTGCAGGCACTGCCCGCAACATGGGTCTGACTGTACAAGACTAACGACAGCAATTCATAGCTAGACTAGAAACACCAAGGAAAGACCAATGCCCAAGCTAAACAAGCGTCAAACGACTATACAGAAGTCCGCCGAACAACATCGGGCTCCACAGTCTCTAGAAGAAGCACTCAAGCTTCTGAAGAGCGCACCAAAAGTCAAATTCGACCAGACAGTAGAAATTCACTTCCGCCTGGGCGTCAATCCAAAAATGAACGATCAACAAATTCGTTCGACGGTCAACCTCCCAGGTGGAACCGGTAAAGAAGTCAAAGTCGCGGTTGTTGCGAAAGGCGAAAAAGTAAAAGAAGCAGAAGCTGCCGGCGCCGACATATTCGGTTCCGAAGAATTGGTTGCCAAAATCGGCGAAGGATTCTTAGAGTTCGACAAACTGGTAGCAACACCAGATGCGATGCTTATGCTCTCTAAATTGGGTAAAGTGCTGGGTCCAAAAGGTTTGATGCCAAACCCGAAAGATGGCACAGTTACTTTCGATATCGCCAAAACAGTCAAGGAATTGAAAGCAGGGAAAGTATCGTTCCGTACAGAAAAAGATGGCGGACTGGTGCAGATGGCAGTTGGCAAAATCTCCTTCGATGATAAGAGATTGCTCGATAACATTCATGCTGTTGTGGACACCATCAATAAAGTGAAGCCGGCAACCGTTAAAGGCACCTACATCAAATCAGTTTACCTTAGCTCTACAATGGGCCCTGGTATCAAGTTGGACGTGAGCAAGCTGGCTACTGTAAAAACAGCCTAGTCTTATCGCCGACTAGCCGTCAACAGAACTAATAAGAGAAATGAAAACGGAAAGAGCTGCCTGACAGGTGGCTCTTTTCGTTTGATCATTAAGTCAGGGGCCCTGACGGCGAACGAACATTAGCCCGCATTAATCTACGAATCTCAACCATTCACGGTCATGACTCAGGCATCTCGGGCATAAGAGTTTCAGAAGGAGCCACCACCATGCAACCCGGCAAGGGCAGCCATATCCAAATCCATGCCGTCGGTCTACCAACGATGGTAGAAATAGTGAAGACGCTGGAGGTTTGTCTAAAAAACCCCGGACGTCTTGTTGTGCTTGTGTGGAGCACTCCGGAATCTCAAAAAGAGTACGAATTGACGGCCACTATTCCCGTGGTTCGCACTCGTGTGGGTGCAACTCCGATGCCAATAACTTCGGTTCCCGAACTTAGGCTCACCTACAAACTGCACCCGCTTGGAACTCCTAACCTAGTCTGGAATCAGACCACTGCCGACGCGAAAGTTATACATCACCTGGTTAAACGCGAGCTCGGCGGTCCGTCCAATGCATTTGTTGCATTTGACGACGACGATAACAACGTATCAGGCAATCGTGCGGACTCCCATGACAATGGGTATTCATCACGAACATCGGGCTCTCGAAAAGCCGCGGTGACCAACGGTGGCAATGGAGCCGTTCAGCCAATAGAAGTCACGCAAACAAACCCCGCAATGACGATGAAGCTAGAGGGCAATCTTGGCGAAATCGATCTCTCGAATTTGCTGCAGTCCATAGCGATGTGCAAAATGACAGGATGCATGAGGGTGACGAATGATGACGTTGCCGCATCACTGTTTATGGACAAAGGCACGCCGACGCACGCTTACGTTGTGGGTTCAAAAGCAATCACCGCCACTGGTGCAGAAATCGAGGGAAGTGACGCACTCCTCGAAATGCTTTTGATGAGTGATGGTGTTTTCCAATTCAACCCGCAGCAGCTCACCATGGAACGTACCGTTCCAAAGCCCCTTCAAATGTACCTTTTGGAAGGTGCGGCATTGAGAGATCACCACGCTCAGCTTATCGATCGTGGTATCACAGATGATGCCGTGTTTTCGCGAGTCCATAAAAATTTAGAATACACAGCTTTCAAGTCTAAGTTGATGGAGGGAATCCCTGCATCAATACCAGTGCAAAAGCATCTTTATCAATCGAGTGACGGCAAAATCTCCCTGGGCGAGATGTTGCGGAAACAGCCATTGAAAAAATCTGATTGGGTACCAGCACTGTACAACCTGCTCCAATGCGGTTTGCTGCAAGTAAGGGATGGTCAGAGCAATGACGAATCACTTAATTGGACACCAGAAGAAATTGAAAAGACGCTGGAATTGGCTCGAAGCACCATGTTCGATTTGCAGACAGGATTGATACCTTATCCAATTTTCCTAGCGCATATCGACGAGGAATTTGCTCGCTACGAAGCGAAAGCTTTGCCCTTTGCGCTAGCCACATTTGAGGTATGGCTTCAGACTGATGCTGGAGCTCAACTCCTGAGCAAAGAAGAAATAAAGTCTCTGGTCGAAAATATTCACGCAGTAAAAAACAAATACGACCGCCTGGGTACTTTTACTGAGGGCTCATATGCTTTACTCATGCCGATGCAAGATGCCTCCGCGGCAGCGTTAACAGCACAGAAAATAATGGACGCCGTCAAGAAAACAAACTTTGCTCACCCAAAACAAAACGGGAACGTCAAAGTAATGATCGGAATATCTAGCGTACCCGACATCGCCACAGATCTTATTTCACTGCTTAAAACAGCTCATGAAGCAAAAAATGTCTGCAAGAAGACAGGCGCGAATATTTATACGCACCGAAATCTATCTAGTTCTCGCAGCTGACGAGCTTCTTAGAAGGCGAGTCTAGAAGTTTGATCTAGAAACCAGACCCTTGGGTCGACATTGCGTAGTCAAACATGTCTGATACGACGGAATCAGATAGGTCTTTTCCACCAGCTATCTTTCTAATGGTGCCATTCTTGTCGATCACCATACCGTATCTTCCACGTGAACCACTAACAGCTGGTGGCAAGCCGTAGAGTAGACGAATTTTGTCGTCTTTGTCGGCGAGCAAATGATAATCAAGCGCCAACTGAGTATTCATCGCCTTGTGGCTTGCTACTGGATCAGGTCCAATACAAAGAACATCGACGTTCTTCAATTTGTATTTTTTGTAATTGCTTTGAATGCGCTTGTGCTCGTCGGAAGTCGTTGCTGCATTGTCTGAGTCATAGAAAAACACGACTAACTTCTTGCCTTTGAAATCATCGAGTTTAACTGGCTTACCATTTTCATCATTAAGGGTAAAGTCAGGCGCTGCCTCTCCTGTTTTCACCATCTTGCGAGCCTGCACAGCACCAGTAAGTTTTTGAGCAACGCTCTCCTGTCCGATAAGAGCCACGCCGCTTGTCAATACACAAGCTAGAATTGGCAAAAGCATTTTGGTTTTAAAGAGCTTAATTGATTTCACCGGTGTGATCATTTGATCCTCCTGTTAGAACTGACTGAATCTAGAGTTACCTGCCGCTGACAACATGTCCTGGAGCCGAGATTTTCACGTCTGGTTAGTAAGCGCCTGAAGCAGACTGTCCATACAAGCGCTGGAATAGTATAAGGTCTTGACCAGCTATACAGGCGAAGAACTATTCTCAACGACTCTTTTAGTCAGCGTTGAGTCAGCTTTTAGGGTCCATTTTGATACCTTGAACGGGCCTCTTTTGATTCGGCACGCTCCTCATTTTCAAGCCAGCGCTCAGCGTCCCGCCAGTTTTCCACATCGAATCCGGCTAAGCATCCGCGCTCCATCCATAGCTCATAGGCGCGTCGGGCTATTCGGTCGTGACCACTAATTTCTACAGAGACTTCCACCTTTGACGCATCGTCGTCATTTTCAGCTTTTGATTGATGCTTTCGAGTTGCTTTCATTGGTTTATCCAATCTCTCATCCAATCTAGAAATTAAAACGCTAGTGTATAGCTTGTGATTGTTATGCCAGAATATCTTCTAAACGGTTAGGAAGATTCTTCTATTATGAGCATAGACGCTCGAAACTACCATGTGGAAGAAAAACTGAAAGATGGCAGCACGCTGACTATCCGAGCTATTCGCCCTGAAGACAAGCGCATGCTGCAAGAAGAGTTTCGCAGGCTCAGCCCTCGCTCTGTCTACTTCCGCTTTTTCTCGCACAGAGACGAATTTAGCGAGGAAGAACTGAAATATTTTACCGAAGTCGATTTTGTTAGGCATGTCGCACTCGGCGCCAGCTACAACCTCGGCGAAGGTGAGATTCCGGTGGGCGTAGGGCGATATATAGTGCCGAAAGACGAAGAGATTCCAACAACCGCTGAATTCGCCATCGTTGTGGCGGACGCCTATCGGGGGCTGGGTATAGGGACCAGGTTGTTCAAACATCTTGTAAAAATCGCCTCGAGCAACGGTTTATCGAGTCTTTCAGCACTGGTCTTGAGTGAGAATCTGAAGATGTTACAGTTGATCAACCACAGCGGCTTGCCGGTCATACAAACGACTAATTCCGCCGGAGTGCTCGAGATTCGTGTCGATTTAAATACAGCTTGAATATTCAGAAAGGTTCTTCTATCGCATGTGGTCAAATGATGCCTATCCCCAGCAGCTAGCTACTTTTATAACAGAGCACTGGTTCGATGTCGAAGCAGGCGATGCTGCTCAGAGCGAATTTGAGCTACCCGGATTGCCGATGCTGGAAGCCCTGCTCTCGACAGCATTTCAAGCTAGCCTTCTGCGCGAAGAAGAGCAAGCTTTACTCTTTAGATTGATTCTTGCCGAGCCGAAATTTTTTAATGAGACTGACGGACCACCACAGGGACTCCATCGACTGGTTTTTGAAGAAGAGGTTCCTTGCAATCCCCTGGAATTAAAGGGACTGGCACACGCGGCAAGCTTCTATAGATCACTGCTGGGAGTGCGGCTCGACCCCGTGAAGGGTCCGATGATATGGGGCATAGTGCACTCTGGTCCACGCTGGTTGCAGGCTCAACACGGCGGACGCGGAGTCGGACCAGAGCTGCCCCCTACAGTCGTGATCAATGTTACAGGAGCCGGCTGTATTGAAGTAAGCAAAGGTTCGCACACAGTCGGACAGCTCAGTCAGGGCAAGGTTTTTGGACCTGGCACCAACGTCTTCCAGGCCGGATGGTTGCAAGACATGTTCGCTCAAACACGAGCAGAGAGAACAGATCTGCACAATCAGGCTCGCGCGAAATCCGGGGAGGACTGGGCGGCCCTGGATCCAGAACTGACACACATCATCGACCAGCACATGATGAAACGAGTGCTGGGGGCGATTCGCGCCTTCAGACACGGTGGTACGCTAATCATGGTGCCTCCTGAGCGCGGCGAGGAACTACTCAAGCCGAACAAATTTTTGAACGTCAGGCATAAATTTGAAGAAGGTGAGTCACGGGGGCGGTTCCGTACACTCATAGTTTCAATCATGAATACACTGGCGCAGAGCACCAGTAGCGATGCATCAAGGCACCCTATCAGTTGGCTAGACTATCAAAATTCGACCGACAGTCGTATCGCTAAACTCGACGAAGCGATTTTTGAGATGTCCCATCTTATAGCTGCGCTTTCAACGGTCGACGGAGCAGTCGTATTATCTCGCCGTTTCGAGCTCTTGGGTTTCCGTGCTGAAATCCGCTGCGACTTTGCTGATATCCACATGATTGCTCGCGCATTGGACCTCGAGGGCAAAAGGTTTAAGAACGAGAGTACTGGCGGCGTCGGAACAAGACACCGCTCAGCATATCAACTCTGCACTGAACTGAAGGATGCTCTGGTCGTTGTAATCTCGCAAGACGGTGGAGTGCGCTTTATCCGCTGGAACGAGGATCATGTTATGTACTGGGACCACCATGCAACTTTTGCTTTCTCGCAACGGTTTTAGAAGTTTTAAAGTCTCTCATAAATAAGTTCATGAATGCTTTCCGTAAAGAGTCATTAAAAAGAATGGAAGGAAAAGCAAAACTGGCCCCATTAATGTAGAACTCATGTCAAGCTGAATAATATGCACTGGTAACCAGCTGCAAAACACCACAGGTATCAGAATGACAAAGACGCTTCCGAATGTAAAAATTACAGGTGCGTTCCCGAATGAATACGAAAGTATTCTTTCGCCCGAGGCCCTGACGTTCGTGTCTGCACTGCACAACACGTTCGAAGCCTCCCGGAAAAAGATTTTGCAAGCTCGAATTGAAAGACAAAAATCGCTCACAGCCGGAGCCAACCCACGGTTGCTCAGCACATGGGAAGAGCAACAAAATAGAGAATGGACGGTCGCTGCTGCTCCCCCAGATCTAGACGATAGAAGGGTCGAAATTACAGGGCCAGTCGAAAGAA
>Ga0182030_10007080_pt1 | contig 23512 bp, 26 predicted proteins | sample 812S3MmetaG_FD_121299 | JGI IMG/M metagenome (GOLD analysis project Ga0182030, IMG submission 121299) | Permafrost microbial communities from Stordalen Mire, Sweden - 812S3M metaG (Illumina Assembly) | ecosystem: Environmental > Terrestrial > Soil > Wetlands > Permafrost | place: Sweden...
AGTGTTATCCCCTTCGAGAAAACCCCCATTTTGCAGGCACTTCAGGCCTCCGACTCCCAATCCGACTTAGACGAAAACTCCACACAACTGATTCTGTTCAACTTATAGCCGGACAGCAGTGATGGCAGCCCTATGGATTCGCTGGCTGGCTCGCTACCGGATATTGAAGCTGTAAACAAAGCTATAGGAAAAAATGGGATAGATTCGCACCTTCCCCACATCGGCTCGCCATTTCGTCAGTTGCGCTTGCAGCGCGGTATTGAATTCCTGGCCAACCGGGTTTGCGGTGTTGGAAATGTCGCTGCATTTTGTTTGAGCTAGATCCGTGCAAGCCCACCCCGATGTTTTCAAGTTGATGGCCGGAGCTCCCATAAAAACCACTCCGAATTCAGCCGGAAACGACCAATGCCGATTCGACCGCGGCACAAACTTGCCAAAACCGCCGGCGGCCGTAAACGCCGGTACATGGGTGTGCATTCCCAGCACACCTGATCCAATGAGCGGCGTAGCTCCGGTTGCCGCATTGGCGGTGGCGGAGTAGAACGTCTTTCCATTCAGCGTGAAGCTGGTTCCCGGCACGACCGCAGTCGCCATGGAAATCTGATTGTTGTTGTAGAGCATCAAGCCCGGACTTATTCGAAAGAAGCTATTGAACGGATACCAATCCAGTGAAGCGGCCATCGAAGCCAGATGCAGATCCGCGGTGGTTTTGAACCCCTCTAACTCAAACTCAGGAACCGAGTAGTTGAAGAAACTCCCCATCACGCGCGCATCAAAAAAATCGGAAAGCACTGTAGTGGCGTTGATCCCGATGCCCAGCGGAGAGACGTTGGCGCCGATCCCAATGCGTGAGAGTGGCTTTTGGTGTCTGGCGCCGGCCGGCGCCACCTCCCAGTCGTCATGTCCTCCGCCCGCAGCGGGTTCTGGCGCAGACGGAAGCGAAGATGCCGGCCTCAAAGCAGCGCCAACAGCGGGCGCAAATGCGCTGAAACCGGCTCTCGATTCATTCGCCTGATAGATCAACGAGGAATCGGCACGTTCATCCGCCATGAAGGCCGGCCCTGAAGCAGGTTGACTGTACGATGGCGCGCAAAGCAGGAGAGTTGAAGCAAGCGCACCACACAACGCGGCGACGGAATGCAGCCTTGCTCGCATGCCAATTCCTCTCGAGTGAACCCTCTGGATGGAACGGGTTCCCATGAGTTGCCATAAGACGCAAACGGGGTGTGCAGCGCTCTTACGCGGCAAGAAGCAGTACGGCCGGCATCTGGTCGTGCCGATTCTCAGATAATAAAGCATGAATCTGGCCACTCTCACTATAGGAGACAGTTCGCACGCCGTCTGATCCGAATTGCACTGCGGGCAAACCGGAGAGGTTTGTGGCCTACCGCTCCCAACCAAGGGACCACTCCTGGCAAACACCGATGTCGCCGGGAGCATTTCTCGATTCGATGGGTTCGGCTATCTCTTCGAGGTCGCCCGCCACACCCGGCAACCAGTGCAGGCGCGTGATCGTTTCGCTGCCTTGCGAGGGCCGCTGTGTTTACTTTCCAGCCGGTGGTTATTTGGGCCCAGGGCCCGGAAACTTCTTCTGGCGGCGTGGACGCCGCCAATACAGCCGGTCTGGAGACCGGCGCTACAGGTTCTCGCCGCTGCAGAAAGGCAAAAGAACAACCGCAGATCCTTCGACTCCGTTTGCCGCAAAAAGCGCGGCAAACTGCGCTCAGGATGACAGCCCTATTTATGTCCTTCGGCGGCGGGGTCGATCCTTGCTGCGTGCGGGCGGGATTTGCGGTAGACGTTGGCTACGGCGAGGGTCCAGAGGGGGACGAGATCGACGCCGGGGATGAGTTTGCCGGCGAAGGAGGGCAGGAACTCCCAATGCCAGCCGAGGAGCCAGGAGAGGATGCCGGCCATGCAAAGGTCGAGGATATCGTCAGGAGGGAAAGCCGCGCCTTCGATGAACAAGGGGAAGACAATGAGCTGGACGATGTCGGCCAGAATGGCGAGCAGCAGTGCGGCCTTCATGCGCGGGCCGGGAGTGATGCGGAGGTCGCCGGGGCCGGCTTTTGCGGGATGGACCGTTGCGGTCATAAAGAGAGTATCCGTCAATTTAACGGAGGTGGGAAGCGGGCGCGGGCCGGTCAAGCGCGATCCCTGTTTGGCGTGATAACTTCTTGAGCAAAGGACAAATGGAAGTGGAGCGCGCGTGAACAGGAAGAATCTGGTTCGACTCTTGCGGCAGCAGATCGTTTACGTCGTGTTTTCGGCAGTGATCTGCGTTGTGTTCTGGGCCGAAGGACAGCCGACTAATCCGATTGCGGTCGTGCTCTACACGTTTTGCATCGGAAACCTGCTCTCGATCGGCATCCCGTGGTTCGGGCCGCTCTACGAGAAACGGGCCTTCCCCTACGATTTGCTGATCTTCCTGCCTGTACTGGCGGTGATCATGGTCCCGGTCTTCCTGGTGACCACTGTGATCGTGTGGCTGGTGGCTCCGCATTCGTCGCATACGCTTCTGGAACTGCTGATGGCATGGAAGTTCCCGGTTGTGATCACATTCATCATCGGGATCGTCTCCTTCGTGAGCCAAAGCGCAAAGGAACGGCTGGAGCGGCGCAACGTGGAGTTGGAACAGGCAGTGGAGAGCGGCACGGCGCAGATTGCGATGCAGGAGCAGGAGTTGGAGCGCGCGCGGGAGATCCAATCGTCGCTGCTGCCCAAGGAGATTCCCCAGCTTGCCGGGTATGAGGTTGCCGGGGCGTGGCAGCCGGCGTTCACGGTGAGCGGCGACTACTACGATGTGCTGCGGCTCGACGGCCACCGGCTTGGCATCTGCATTGCGGACGTGGCCGGGAAGGGCGTATCGGCAGCGCTGCTGATGGCCAACGTGCAGGCGGCGGTGCGGGCCTTTGCCGACAGCTCCGGGAGCCCGTCCGAGATGTGCCGCAGGGTGAACGCCCTGCTGCACGAGAATGTGGCGACGGGGAAGTTCGTGACGTTTCTCTACGGGGTTCTGGATGCGGAGAAGCGAACCTTCCGGTACTCGAATGCGGGGCACCTTCCGCCGATCGTGTTTTCCGACGGCGAGGCGAGGACCGTGGATGGCGGAGGGGCGGTGCTGGGTGTGTTTCCGTCATGGGACTACGAGGACGCGGTGATCGAGCTCAAGGCGGGAGACCGGCTGCTGCTCTTCACCGACGGGATTACGGAGGCGGCGGACGCGAGCGGGCAGGAGTTCGGAGAGACGGGGATTGCCCAGTTCGTGAAGGCGAACAGCGCGCTGGCGGCGAAGGAGTTGAACAACAGATTGCTGAAACGAGTGACGGAGTTCTGCCAGGCGCAGTTCCACGACGATGCGACGGTGCTGGTGATTGCGGCGCTTTGAGCCATGTACGGGACTGCGGGACTATGGGACTGCGGGACTGCGGCCCTGGGACGTTGAGTTTTCATGAACACGGCGCTTGCCAGAAAATGCCGAACCATGACACCCTTGAAGAAGATGCGCAAGTTCCGCACCTGAAGGAGTACTTAGTCCCCGATGCCTATCCAAACCACTGAGAAGATCTGGCACAACGGCAACCTGATTCCGTGGGAGCAGGCCACGATCCACGTGATGAGCCACGTGATCCACTACGGCTCGAGCGTGTTCGAAGGCATCCGCTGCTATGGGCAACCGCATGGGTCGGCGGTCTTCCGCCTGCCGGAGCACATGCAGCGGCTGCTTGACTCGGCCAAGATCTATCGCATGGAGGTTCCGTACACGCTTGAGGAGTTGTGCGCGGGCGTGGTGGATTTGATCGAGGCCAACGACGTGGCCCCATGCTACATCCGGCCCATTATTCTGCGCGGCTACGGGGAGATCGGCGTGAGCCCGAAAGGCTCGCCGCTTGAGGTCTACATTGCGAACTTTCCCTGGGGCAAGTACATTGCCGGGCACGGAGGCGCGGATGTGTGCGTCTCCAGCTGGAACCGGCTGGCCCCCAACACCATGCCCTCGCTGGCCAAGGCGGGCGCGAATTATATGAACTCGCAGTTGATCCACATGGAAGCCGAAATCAACGGCTACCAGGAGGGGATTGCGCTGGATGTGAACGGGCTGGTAAGCGAGGGATCGGGCGAAAATATTTTCATCGTGCGCAACGGCGTGCTGTTTACGCCGCCGCTGGCCAATTCGGCGCTGTCGGGCATTACGCGCGACAGTGTGCTCACCATTGCGCGGCACCTGGGGCTGATGGTGCACGAGCAGGCCCTTCCGCGCGAACTGCTGTACATCGCCGACGAGGTCTTCTTTACCGGCACGGCCGCGGAGGTTTCGCCGATCCGCTCGATTGATCGCGTGGTGGTTGCCGACGGCAAGCCTGGCGAGATTACCAAGAAGATTGCCGACGAGTTCTTTGGCATTGTCAACGGGCTGAAGCCGGACCGGTTTGGCTGGCTGACGCCGGTGAAGGTGGAGGCGAGCGAGGCGGTGACGGCGTGAGAGCAGCTTCTAGCCGCTAGCTTCTTCAAGGTTAGAATAAGGGCCCAGGGGGAAAGCTTCGATGCAGGACATTGCGTATACAGTGCACACTTTTAAGGAAGGTGGAACTTACGTTGCATATGTGCCGGAGCTTGATCTGTCAAGTTGCGGCGCGACGAACGATGAGGCCCGCAAGAACATCAGGGATGCGGTGCAGGGTTTCCTGGAGACAAGCGCCGACATGGGATCCCTGGATTGGGTCCTTGAGGAGTCGGGTTACAGCAAGAAGGGTGATTCCTGGCTGGCGCCGGAGTTTGTGGCGCTTGATCGGGAGATGGCGAGTGTACGCTGATGGCCGCTCTTCGGCCAGTCCCTTACACTACTCTGGCCGCAGTTTTTGAAAGGGAAGGCTTCGTCTTCAACCGTCAGCGGGGAGACCATCTGATCTATACCAAAGCCGGCGTTGCACGTCCGCTTGTTATTCCCGCTTATCACGAAGTTCCCGTTTTCATCATCAAGAATCTTCTGCGCTCGGCGGGGATGAGCCGGGAGCGGTATCTCGATCTCCTCCAAAGCCTCTAAAGTTGACTGTCTGAACCAGGAAGGAAGCTTTCCAAGTGACACCCGACATGCGAGTGACGGTGGCTGGACTGGAGCTCAAGAATCCGGTGATCGCCGCCAGCGGCACGTTTGGCTACGGCATCGAGTTTGAAGAGATTGTGGCGCTGGATCGGCTGGGCGCGATCGTCACCAAGGGCATCTCGCTGGAGCCGATGGCCGGCCACCCGTCGCCGCGCATCGTGCAGACGGCGGCCGGCATGTTGAACGCGATCGGGCTGCAGAATGTGGGCGTGGAGGAGTTCATCGCGCGCAAGCTGCCGCCCATGAAACGTTACCCGGCGTGCAAGGTGATCGTGAATGTCTTTGGGTCGACGGTGAACGAGTACGTGGCGGTGATCGAGCGGCTGAACGAGGCGGAGGGAATTGCGGCCTACGAACTGAACGTGTCGTGCCCGAATGTGCATGCCGGCGGCATGGCGTTCGGGGCGGACCCGGGGTCGCTGGAATATCTTGTAAGCCGCGCCAAGGCGGCTGCAGGACGGCCGCTGATTGTGAAGCTGACGCCGAATGTCACCTCGATTGCGCACCTGGCCCGCGTCGCCGCGGATACCGGGGCCGATGCTCTCAGCGTCGCGAATACGTTTCTGGCCATGGCCATCGATGCCGAGGAGCGCAAGCCGCGGCTGAGCAATGTGACCGGAGGGCTATCGGGGCCGGCGATCAAGCCCATTGCGTTGCGCCTGGTTTGGGAGGCGTCGCGGGCCGTGAAGATCCCGGTGCTGGGGATGGGAGGCATTGTGACGCCGGCGGATGCGGTGGAGTTTCTGCTGGCCGGGGCGACGGCGGTGCAGGTGGGGACGGCGAGCTACGCCGACCCCCGCGCCACGGAACGGCTGGCGAAGGGGCTCGAGTCGTGGTGCAAGAGCCACGATGTGCAGAAGGTGAGCAGCCTGACCGGAGCGCTGGAAGTGCCGGGAGCTAGGGACTAGGGAACAGGGAACAGGGAACAGGGAACAGAGAACAGGGAACAGGGAACAGGGAACAGGGAACAGGGAACAGGGAACAGGGAACAGGGAACAGGGAACAGGGAACAGGGAACAGGGAACAGGGAACAGGGAACAGGGAACAGGGAGCCAACTCTCGGGGATTTACTCGTGGTTTGACGTGCGAGTGTGCAACTCCTCGACGACGCATTCCAGATCGTTCACGATGCGATTCGGCGGATGCGCGTGAAAAACCTTGAGCAACTCGTCGAAATACCATAGTTGTTGATCCTTGCCGCGCTTGAAACGTTCAAACACCTTCGGACCAATCTCCTTGAAATCATCCAGAATCGCTTTTGCGTTGCAGAGTTTGTCAGCGGCGGAGATGAGCAGTACGTTGTCGGGTTCGTCGCGCAGCCGGGCAAGATAACTTTTCTTGCGATCCTCCCAACTTTCCTTTTTGTTGTGATCCTCGGCGAAGGCGTCGGAGAGGCCCGCGACCATGCGGGAGACTTCAGGCCCGAAACGCCTTTCGATTTCGCGCAGGCGCGGCATCCCGCCGTGGTCTTCGACGGCGTCGTGCAGCAGGGCGGCGATCACCATGTCTTCGGTCACGGGGACGCGGCCGCCGGCTTCGCCCATCACCAGCGCGGCCACGCCGACGAGGTGCGCCATGTAGGGGATGCCGGTGCCTTTGCGGTACTCGGTGTGCAGTTGGCGCGCGTATTCGACGGCCTCGGTGAAGCGCTCGGACAAGACGAGGCGGGGATTGTGGGTCACTGTAAATCACCTCCAATGCAAGATGTGAAGAGGTTAGGATATCGTAGGCGGGAGGACGCAAAAGACGCTTCGGCTCAGGAAAGGCGCTTGATGAAGGCGAGGGCCTCGGCGAGCTTGGGGAAGCGCGCTTCTTCGGCTTTGAACTCGCGGGAGTGGACGCATCGGCGCAGCCCGCGCATGCGGACGGGGTGCTTCAGGTGCAGCATCTCGTGGAAGAGCAGGTACTCGATCGCGTAACGCGGGCTGGAGGGGCGGTCGAAGACGCGGCTGACGACGATGGTGTTGTGCGCGGCGTCGTAGTGGCCGAGCGAGCGCTTGGCGTGGTGTTCGCTCCAGGTGAGGTCGGGACGGCCGAGCAGGCCGCCGAAGAAGCGCAGGTTGAGCGATTCAAAGATCTCTTCGAGATGAAAGTAGCGGCCCTCGGGTCCGAAGTAGCGCTTGACGCCGCGCGCGGTGCGGATCAGCTCGGTTTGGCGCGTGACGGCGGCCGAGGAAGCGAAACGCTTGTAGCGCAGGTTGTGCGCCCGCTCGATGGGCTTGCGATAGAGCTTGGCGAGCAGGATGTGCGCGATGGAGTGCAGGACGGATTCCGGCGCGCCTTCAAGCAGATCGGAGAGGCTGGCGAAGATTGTGCCTTCTCGCAGGCGGATGGTGGTGTTGAGCGAGGTGAAACGCCGGAAGCGCACCTGGATAGGCGGCATGGGCGCGCGCGGACGAAGGGCGCGATACTCTTCCTGGAAGATGGGAACGACGTCGAGGGGCACGAAGAGCAGAATAGCAGGGAACGAGCCGCCCCAGCGGGCACAAATCGCGCTCTGGGGACCCCGGCAGGGAGCGAGTCAGTCAGCGAGTCGGCAAGTTTGCCGCGCATCAGTGATCGAGACCTGCGGAAGATGATAAGTTGTTCGCTTCTTCGCAGGTTGGCGTCGCTTGGCGACGTGGCAGGTTGGCGAGTTCGCGCGGTTTTCCTCTTTGGCGGGTTGGGAGCAGGGGAACAGTGTGAGTGTGAGTGATCAGTGTGCACCATCCACTCACACTCACACTCACACTGACCACTGACACTTGCTTTACTGCGGCTCGTAGCGGTCCTGGCCTTTTTCTTTGGGATGGGCTTTGAAGTAGGCTTCCTGGCCGGCGGTGATTTCCTTGGCCTGGCCGGCGAGATCGCTGGCGCTGGCGATCGCCTCTTTCAACGACAGCTCAAAGCCGGCTTCGCTAGGCAGATCGCGCAGCACCTGCTGCCAGCGCGCGATGGACTCGTTGAGCCCTTTGAGCGACTTGCGAATATCGGCCTTGCGTTGGGAGTAAAGGTCGAGGTTGTCGCCAAGCTCATCCATGAGGGCGGAGAAGTCCTGCAACTCGCCGTCGATGCGGTGGATGCGAGCCGCGGATTTGGCGCGCGGGATCAGCCCTTTGATGGTGCCGGAGGAGTCGTTGAGGAACTTGACGTACAAGTTGACGCGGGCCGCGGGATCGATGCCGGCTTCGGCGATCTGCTCCTGCTGCATTTCTGTAAGGGGTTCGCGCTTCCGCTGCTGCGCGGCGAGAGGCGCGGCGAGCAGAAGACAGACGAGGGCGGTCAGGAAAGGGCGCATGGCGGCAAGCCTCCAGCGGTCTTGTTCAAGTGTAAAAGACGGGGAGCAAGGAGGAGTGTGGAGTGTGAGTGTGAGTGTGCCGGACAGATGCAACCACATTCACACTCGCACTCACACTCGCACTCGCGCTGACACTCGCACTCGCGCTCGCGCTCGCACTGACCCCTACTTGTGGAAGACCTGCATCATGGCGGCGTTTTGCGCCTGGGTCACCTGCGCCAGGGTCTGTTCGAAGAGCGGGCGGTCTTCAACGCTGCTCGAGTGGAGCATCTCGCTGAGACGAAAGGCCGAGTGGCTGAGCAGGATCTCGGCGTCCTTCAGGCGCTTGTCGTTGTCGGCCAGCGAGAAGTGGATCTTCTGCGCGATGCGCTGCACCTGCTGGAGCAGTTGCGTGGCTTTGTCGATGTCGCCGGCCGCGTATTGGCGAATACTCAACTCCGTCATTTGCTGGATGAGCTGCGCATAGAGGAAGCATTGTTCGCGCGGCTGGGCCTGGTTGGCGCGCGCTTCAAGCGCGGCGATAGCACTGGAGTCAGGCGGCTTGTTGTCGCCCGAGGAAGCGCACAAAGCCGCTGCAGACAGGTTCAAGGTGAGTACGGCGACGATTGGAACCCGACAACGCATGAGGACCCTCCACCGATGCGGTCTTGCCCTCAAGTGTGGTCATAGTACGCGCATTTTGGAGGCGCCCGCAAGAGCAAAAGGACACAACTTTGATGTCGTGGATAAATAAAGTGCCGGAATAGGCGAGGGGAAAACGGGGCGAAGGGCGGGAATTTGAGCCTTTGGCCCTTCAGTCCTGCTTGCCGCGCCGCAAACCTTGCCGAAAGGACAAAGACCCGGCGAGGACGGCGCTCCGGGTGGATTTCGAACGGAATTGGATGTTGCTTGGCGGTCCCTATTTTTCGAGGATTTGCAGGCGCTGGCGGGCCTGCCACTCCTGATCGGGCATTTTGCCGGCGGCGGCCTGGAGAAAACGGTGATAGCAGGCGGCGGCTTGTTGCTTCTGATGCAGTGCATCGTAGGAGATTGCCCAGAGGAAAAGGGTCGAGGCATTTTCCGGCAGGAAGCGGGAGCGCATGATGAGGGCGTGCACTGTAACGTCGGGATGGCCGGCGCGGGAGGCCGCAAAAGCCAGGCCGCTCCAGCCGTCGGCGTTGGCGGGATCGATTTGCGTGGCCTTGTCGAAGACCTTCATGGCCTCTTCCATCTGGGCCTGGCGGACGAGGTTCTGGCCGTGGGCGACAAGGAGATCGGCGTCCTGCGAGTTGGCGGCGAGGAGGCGGAGGTAAAGCCGATCAGAGCCGGCATAGTCTCCGGCGACGGCCAGCACCTGGGCCAACATGCGGGTAATGGTCGAATCGGCGGGATGCGCATTGTGGAGTTTTTGGAGGAGCGGCAGGGCGTCGGCATCGTCCTGGGCGACGAGCACCGCAGCCAGTTGGGCGTTGAGGGTGGGATCGTCAGGGGCGCCGGCGAGCGCGGCGCGGAGGAGGGTTGCGGCCTCGGGATACTGCTTGCGCAGGATGAGGATGTGCGCCAGGCCGGCGTTGGCGGGGACCGAGCGGGGATCTTTCAAGAGAACGCGGCGATAGGCGGCTTCGGCGGCATCGTTCTGGCCGGCTTGTTCGGCTAGCTCGGCGGCGAGGAGCGTGTCCTCCGGAGTTTCTGGTGAGAGCTTGAGAGCTTCAAGAAGGTCGTTCGAGGCTGCGGCGGGATCGGTCGAGCGATCGATGCGCGCCAGGGCGCGCCATGCGCGGGCTTTCAATGCGGGACCGGGCTCGCCGGGATCGAGCGTGGCGGCGGTGACGAGTTCGGGACGGGCTTCGTCGAACTTGTTCTGGCGGGCGAGAAGCAGGCCCAGCGAGATGTGCGCCTCAAAAGATTTTGGATTGGCGGCGATGGCGCGGCGGTAGAGGGCAGCCGCGTCGTCCAGGCGATTCTGGGCATCGGCAACGTAGCCGGCATCGAAGAGGGCGCTCGCATCGGTGGGATGAGTGGCGAGATACGCGTCGAGTTTGGACTCGGCGGTTTTCCAGTCGGAGCCGGCGATGGCGGATTCGGCCGCGGCGACTTCAGCGGAAGGAGTCGAAGGATTCTCTGCCGATGTGCCGGCCTGGGAAGGGACTCCGGAGCCAGATGGAGGTGGAGAATTCTGTGCGGAGACGAGCGCTGGGCAGTAGATCAGCGCGAAAAGCAGGGCGAAAAAGGCGAAACGGAGCACAAAATCCCTCAAGAAACAGTTTAGCGGGCGGAGCCTGACCGGGACGGCTGAGTGTTCGACGCGCGGGATGGGAGAAGGGAGTCGGAGACGGATCGCGCGTCTGAGCAAAAGTGACCGGATCAGCACGCGCGGAAGGTTCATAGTGAAACAAGGAGATGGATCATGCCAGAGCAATTTGAAAACCCGGAAGCCGCGAAGCTGGAAGACGAGACCGTCTCGGAGGAATCGGCGGACAAGAAGATAGAGCATGTGGCCGAAAAAGCCGCGCGCAAAGGCATAGATACCGAACAAGAGTACGACAAGGATCACAAGATATTTACCATCTAAGGCATTTTCCGGATGGCCGTAGTGTCGCCCAAAGGCAAGCATGGGCATTTTCTTCCACCCCACAGACTAAGACTTGTCTGTGGGGGCCCCGGTTGAGGAAAATGCCCACAGTCGTTCCAGACGGCACTCTATACCAATCCGGAAAATGCGATAACCGGCATTGCGGGACCTTCAATCCAGAACGAGAGGCAAAGAAGGAACCGGCAGGTGCCAGAAAGACCTGACAAATCCTTTGACTTTAAGCATGAAGATCCATATCCCGCTCAACTCGGCTTACCTTTGCCAGGACTGCGACGCGATCGGTAACAGCTCAATGCGCTGTCCGGCGTGCGCGTCGGGGGTTCTGATGGGACTGGCCGGCCTGTATGACCGCGAAGAAGAGAGCGTTGGGTCGAATCTCTTCCTGGCTCCAGCGCTGGCGGCACAATTGCATTAGATCGAGGACGGACGCGGTCAGGGTTGGATCGTTAGGGATTCCGGGAAGCGGAGCGGGCGCCGGCTCGCTTCCATTCGGCCAATCTTCGGGCCGGCTTCACAATTCAAAGCGAGGGAAAGAGAATAGGGCGAACTCGTTCGCGCATTCGATTAAGCTCGCCGGTATTGTGCTTGAGGAGATCGTGCCCCCAGGCATCGTTTGTGCTTTCGCGGCAGTCTCTTGCCAGCGCTGTGCCGATCTTTTCTGGGGAGATCCCAAACGTACGCTTCAGGTCTTCTGGTTTTGTCATGCTACCGAGAACGAATACTCTCTCCGCCAGATCCGCTGGTATTCTTCGTCTTGCCTCCGTCAACCTATCATCATGTCCGTCAAAGTCGATCAGAAGTACCATATGCCTTTGGGGATACTTGTGCATTCGTGCAACGTGAGCCGACTCAAAACAATCCAGTACTTTGATCCAACCTCCCGCTTCCGCTAAAACCTGAATCGACCGTCGGGCAAGCGACGGATCCAGCAAGAAGCCGTTTGCCAGTTCGCTGTTTGCGCGGTCCTCAGGGATCACCAAGACGTGCGGTTGAAAGTCATTCGGGCTCATGACCAGAGGTCACCGGTAGCCAACAAGTCAGCAAGGTCGCCGTTCACTTGGAGTTCTTTTAGGGAGCGCACTACCGTGGGCTCGAGATGACTGTTTCTGAAAAGGGCCAGAGTGTTCTCTTCTGAGAAACGGCGTATTGCTTCAGGATTATGCGATGTGGCGATGAACTGGCCGCCGGACTGGAATCCCCTTCGTAGCGCCACTACGAATTGCCCAACTTCATTCAGGGACAGGTAATTGTCGGGCTCGTCCCAAAAGCAGACAAGTGGGCCGTACGAGGAATTTGCGGCGAGCACCAGCGCACAGATCACAAAGCACTTTTCACCGTCTGAAAGGTCATCAAACGGGTTTGCGAAGCTGCCTTGTTCGTTTGCAAACTGGATTACCATGCTGCGGGATTCTGCGCCAATCAGCGGGTTGCGAATGTCTTTCAGGTCGGGCATTACTTGCTTTAGGTATTCGTCGACCGCTGCGTACGCGTATGGTGCCGAAGCAAGCAGCCCCGTAAACCATGCGCCCAAGTCAGTGACGGTACGGTTTGGCTGCAGAGTCCCCTCATCGGATTCGCCGTGGATCAAGCTTGGGATCGGGCGGAGAATGAGCATCTGGGCAAGCCACTGCTTAAAGACAGATATTGGGTCGTTCGGTGGGGCGAGCTGGATGATCGGTAAGGCCACGAGGTGCCAGTCGATCACGAATTCGGCGGTCTTTTCTTGGTCCCATTTGGCAAGATGAACTTGTGCTATTTCGCGGGTGTAAACTGCCTTTCCGTCGACTGTCAGCTTCTCCTCAAGTACGCGCAGTTCCTTGAATTTCTCGGGAAGCTCGAGGGCGAGGGCATACCCATAGATCTCTTTTTTTAACTCGACCTCGACCTCGAAACGCATGGGAACATCGGTGATGCCTCGAGTAAAGTCTTTAGGCTTAACCAATTCGCCAACTCGATTCGTTCCTCGCGCGATTTTCTGAAGGATTTCAAGCGCCGATCCTACAGTTGTTTTGCCAGCGCCGTTCTTCCCAATCAGCAGTGCGGATGGCATGCCCGCGACGGGCAGATCGAAGTTCTGCAAGCACCGGTAGTTGTTTACGTAAAGGCGGCGGATCACAGCAACATGATACATGGAACGGGGGAGTGTCGAGTTGGAATGTTGGGCAGACGGGTTGGAGGGACTCAAGTTAGGCCATATTCCCGCGGGCCGGCTTGCCGTGCAATTTATAATAAGAGTGGGCGGTTGCGTCCCAAGGCTCGCAGAGAGCACTGTGACGCGGCCCAAGAGTTTCACCGGTGCCTTCTCTTTGAACGATGCCATCACCATCCGCGGCGCGCGGACACACAACCTGAAAAATCTCTCGTGCGACATTCCTCACGGCAAGCTGACGGTGATCAGCGGCGTGTCGGGGTCGGGCAAGAGCTCGCTGGCCTTCGACACCATTTACGCCGAAGGGCAGCGGCGGTATGTGGAGTCGCTTTCAGCCTACGCGCGGCAGTTTCTGGAGCGGATTGAGAAGCCGGACGCCGACGAGATCGACGGCTTGGCGCCGGCCATCGCCATCAAACAGAAAAACACCACGCGCAACCCGCGCTCGACGGTGGCGACGGCGACCGAGATCTACGATTACCTGCGCCTGCTCTACGCGCGTTGCGGCGAGGTGCATTGCACGGAATGCGACGGGCTGGTGAAGCGCAACTCAGTGGACGAGGCGGTCGAGGCGATCCTGGCGTTGGGCGAGGGAACGCGGCTGAATGCGCTGTTTCCCGCGATGATGGCGACGCCGGAGGCGGAATCCGCAGCAAAACCGGAGAAGTCCGCAGGCCGCACGGCGAAGAGGACGGCAGATTCCAAAGCGGCAGGGAAGGCGGGCGACTCGCCCCATGTGGAGGCGATGAAGGCGCGGCTTTCCGACTTGCGGTCGAGTGGATTCAACCGGCTGTGGCAGCAGGGAAGGATCTTTGAGTTCTCCACGCCGGAATCGCTCATAGATTTGGATCTGTCAGCTCCGCTGTTTATCCTTTTGGACCGGATTGTTGTAAGTGCCGAGAACCGCGCGCGCATTGTGGATGCCGTAGAGACGGCGTATCGCGAGGCGGGCGAAGTGATTCTTGAAGAAGCGCCGCGCGATGAAAAGTCCGAGGGCAGGCGGCTGCGTTTTTCCGGTGCGTATGAGTGCACCCGCTGCCATCGGCCGGGGCGCGAGCCGGAGCCGCGGCTGTTCAGCTTCAACAATCCCTTTGGCGCGTGCCCGCGCTGCCAGGGTTTCGGCAACACCGTGGACTACGACCTGAACCTGGTGATTCCCGACCCAGGGTTGACGTTGCTGGGCGGCGCCATCGACCCGTGGAACCGGCCCAAGTACAAGCCATGGTTCACCGAGCTGCGCAAACGTGCGGCCGAACTGGGCGTGCCGCTCGAAGTGCCGTGGCGCGAGATGCCGGCGGCGGCGCGCGAGACGGTGTTGCGCGGCAAAGACGGATTTGCCGGCGTGATGGGCTTTTTTGCGCAGTTGGAGCGCAAAAAGTACAAGCTGCACGTGCGCGTGATGCTCTCGAAGTATCGCGGCTACGCGGAGTGCCCGGATTGCCGCGGGCAGCGGCTGCGAGCCGAAGCGCGGGCTGTGCGTCTGGGAGATGGAAAGGCTGCCGCGAAGAACATTTGCCAGGCGACGGCGCTGACCGTTGCCCAGGCCAAGGAGTTTTTCGATGCCCTCCAGCTTTCTCCCATGCAGGAGGAGATTGCCGGGCCGATTCTTACCGAGGTGCGGCAACGGCTGAGTTTTCTGGACGCGGTGGGCCTCGAATACCTGACGCTGGACCGGCTGGCCTCGACCTTGAGCGGCGGCGAGGCGCAGAGAATTCAACTGGCGACCTCGCTGGGATCGCAACTGGTGGGCGCGCTCTACGTGCTCGACGAGCCCTCGATCGGATTGCACACGCGGGACACGGCGCGGCTCATCGCCATTCTCGAGAAGCTGCGCGATCTGGGAAACACCATTCTCGTGGTGGAGCACGACGCCGATATTCTGCGCGCGGCCGATCATCTGCTCGATCTGGGGCCGGGCGCGGGCGAGTTCGGCGGCAAACTGCTGGCTGAGGGCGTGCTGGCCGAGATCGAGGCCAATCCGGCGTCGCTGACGGGGCGTTACCTGAGCGGGAAGATTCGCATCCCGGTGCCCACGCGGCGGCGCGCGCCGGGCCGCGAGAAGCTGGTGCTGCGCGGGGCGCGGGCCAATAACCTGCACGGGCTGGACGTGACGATTCCGATGGGAATGCTGGTTGCGGTGACGGGTGTCTCCGGATCGGGCAAGTCCACACTGGTGCACCAGGTGCTGTATCGCGCCGTGGCGCGAGCGCTGGGACAGACGGACGGCGGCGATCCGTCGAGCGTGTTTACTGCGTTGAGCGGCGCGGAGCGGCTGAACGACGTGGTGCTGGTGGACCAGATGCCGATCGGGCGCACGCCGCGGTCGAATCCCATCACGTACATCAAGGGCTTCGACCTGGTGCGCGAATTGTTTGCCGCGCAACCCGAGGCCAAGCGGCATTCGTTCACGCCGGGGCATTTCTCGTTCAACGTGCCGGGCGGGCGCTGCAACACCTGCGAAGGCGACGGCACGGTGACCGTGGAGATGCAGTTTCTGGCCGACGTGGAACTGCCCTGCGAGGACTGCAACGGCACGCGCTACCAGCAACGCATTCTCGAAATCGAGTACAAGGGCAAGAACATTCACCAGGTGCTCGAGATGACGGTGAAGGAGGCGCTGCGCTTCTTTGCCGGGCAGACGAAACTGCTGGAAAAGCTGGCGGTGCTGGATGAGATCGGGCTCGGCTATCTGCGGCTGGGGCAGTCGGCGACAACGCTTTCGGGCGGCGAGGCGCAACGCGTAAAGCTGGCCGCGCATCTGGCGGCGGTGCGCCAAGTGAATGCGGCGGCCAAGCCCTCGCAGGCCAGCCGCGTCCTCTACATTCTCGATGAGCCGACGACGGGACTGCATTTCGACGATGTGTCGAAGCTGCTGACTGCTTTTCGCAAGCTGATCGACGGCGGCGGCTCGCTGATCGTGATCGAGCACAACCTGGACGTGATCAAGAGCGCCGACTGGGTGATCGATCTGGGGCCGGAGGGCGGCGAAGGCGGGGGAAGAATCGTGGCCGAAGGAACGCCCGAAGATATTGCGGGCAATCTGCATTCGCATACGGGGAAGTGGCTGGCGCGGGTGCTGTGAGGAACCTCAGCACCGTGTAATCCGGCGCCTCGGAAAACGCTTTATACCTGAATGACCAGTTCGCTATACGGCTTCAGCTTCGAATCCACAGTGAGCAGATGGAGCGGTTCGGAGATGGCTTGCGCCACCAGCAGACGGTCAAACGGGTCGCTGTGGTGCATGGGCAGCGTGGCAACGACGGCTCCATGCCTTGAAAGAACGGGCAACTCGATAAAGTCGTTTTGCCCGGTCCAATGGATGATCTTCAAGGGATCGGCGTTCATCTTTCCCAGACGCACCTTGATGGCAATCTCCCAAATCGATGCGGCCGAAAAGAACACCTCATCTGCACTCTTGATGACTTCGAATGCCTCTTGGGAGACCTTCTGGTGCTCGTAAAACCACCAATAAAGAATATGTGTGTCCAGCAAAAGGCGTTGCATTATCGCCCCTCGAACTGGGCCAGGATCTCGTCCGGCAGAGGATCATCGAAGTCGTCCGCGATCCAGCCCTGACCTTCGAGGGCGCCGAATCCAATCAAGCGCTTTTCCTTCCGCATTCCCTTCTCATGAAGGCTCGTCAACCGCGCCGCTGGTTTTCCGTTCCGTGCGATCACGACGTCCGTCCCGGACGAGGCCAGATCGACCAGCTTCGAAAGCTGGGTCTTGGCTTGGTAGATATTTACGGTAGGCATGATCTGCTCCTGACCTGACTAGGTCTAGTCTATCACAATTGCCTTCAAGGCAACCGCGAGAAGCACCAGCCGTCCCTGTGCAGCCAGCAGGATTCGTCTTGCGCGTGAGCATCGCAGCGCAGGGAACGCACGCTTGTGCCGTCGTCGCGGCGAAGCGCGTGGGCAAGCTCGTTGGCGATGGCGGGATCGCGCGCCCCTGCGAAATCGACGAAGAAAACCGAGCCGCGCAAGGTGGCTGCGAAGTGGTCTGCGCTGGTGCGCGTGAGGTGCGCCATGGTTCCGGGGCCGCGCGTGGAGGTGAGGGGAAAGAGGAGCTTGCCTGAAGGTTTGACGGCGGCGAGCCAGGCAGGCAGAGGGTGCGTGGCGCCGGCGCTGACGACGATCGCATCGGCGGGCTCGAGGGGGCCAAGCGAGCCGTCGGCATGGATCACGGTGACTTGCGGCCAGGACTCGAGTGCGGCGCGGGCGCGGGCCGCAAGGCCCTCGTCGACCTCGATCGCGGTGACTTTGCCGGCTGGGCCGGCGAGCTCGGCAAGGATGGCGGTGTAATAGCCGGCGCCGCAGCCGAGGTGGAGAATCTGATCGCCGGGGCGAATGCGGAGCAGGTCGAGGTGAATGGCCCAGAGGCTGGGCTGGCCGTTGTTGAGGTGCTTCGATGCGTCGAGCACGATGAGCGAGTCGCGATAGACGTGGGTGGGGTCGGCGTCGGAGGTGAACCAGCTTGTGCCGCTGCTTTGAATGATCCAAGGACCGGGCCCCACGAAGCACTCGCGCGGCACGGTTGCAAAGGCGGCGAGGATCGCGGGCGAGGAGATGCGATTCAGCCGGCACAACTCTTCGGCGTACAGGCGGCGCGCGGATTCGACGGAGTCGGCCATGCGAAGCGCTCTACTCGGCGCTGGCGTCAGGATAGCGAATCAGCTCTTGCGCGCGTCGGCCAGCACTTGCAAATACGCGCGGGCGGTTTCAGTGATGGCTTCGGGGTGGCCTGCGTCGATGGCGGCGAGATTGACCAGGTCGCTGCCTACGCCGAGGGCGCGCGCGCCGGCCTTGATGAAGCTTTCGGCGGTCTGGAGCGTAACGCCGCCCGTGGGAATGAGCTTGAGATGCGGAAAGGGCGCGAGCAGAGCCTTCAAATAGCTTGCGCCGCCGACGGCGGAGCAGGGAAAGATCTTGACGTAGTCGGCGCCCGCGTTCCACGCCGTGATGGCCTCGGTGGGCGTGAGCGCGCCAGGGCACGACACTTTTTTGTTGGTTTTGGTCACGCGGATTACGTCGGGGTGAAGACTCGGACTGACGACGAACTCCGCGCCGGCATCGATGGTGGCCTGAGCCTGCTCGGCGGTGGTGACGGTGCCGGAGCCGAGCAAGAGGTCCCTCGGACTGTAGGCTTTTCGGAGTTCATTGAGGAGATCGATGGCGCCCGGAACGGTCATAGTGACCTCAACGACGGTGACGCCGCCGGCGATCATGGCGTCGACCACAGCGCGGCCCTGGGCAACGCTCTTGGCGCGCAGAACGGGAATGAGGCCGACGCGCTCGATGATTTGCAGGGTGGTTTCGGACATGGGTACCTTTCAGCGAGGTTAGCGGAGTTCGCCGCGCTTCGCGCGTGTTGGCAATGCAGAGAGTTGGCAAGTTAGTGTCTCGCCAGTGCAGCATCCCTGCGGTGGATGAAACAAGCCGTTGTTCTTTCGCAGGTTGGCGTCGCTTCGCGACATCGCAGGTTGGCGAGTTCGCCCAACATTTCTTTCTAGCGGGTCAGCGCGCAATGCACGCGGAGCCGCCTTTCTAGCGCGCGATGCGCGCCGATTCTCCCTTCATGATGCGTTCGACCTCGGCAAGCGTGGCCATGCTGGTGTCGCCGGGGGTGGTCATGGCCAGAGCGCCGTGCGCCACGCCGCATTGGACCGCCCAGTCGATACCCTTCGCGGCGAGCAGGCCGTAGATGAGGCCCGAGGCGAAGCTGTCGCCGCCGCCCACGCGGTCGAAGATGTCGATCTCGCGCTGCGGGACGTGGACGATCTTGTCCTCGTAGAGCGCGATGGCGCCCCAGGCGTTGCGGCTGGCGGTTTGCGCGGTGCGCAGGGTGCTGGCAACGAGCTTGAGGTTGGGATACGCGGCTGCGACCTCGCGCAACATCTCTTCGTAGCCGGCGATGGGCAGCTCGGCGAAGTCCTCGCCAACGCCTTTGATGGCGATGCCGAGCATGGCGGAGAAATCTTCCTCGTTGCCCAGGAGCACGTCGACCTTGCCGACGAGGTCGCGATTGACCTCCTGCGCCTTGGCCTTGCCGCCAATGGACTTCCAGAGCGAGTCGCGGAAGTTGAGGTCGTAGGAGATGGGCGTCGAGTATTTGCGCGCGGCGTCCATGGCTTCCGCTGCGACCTCGGCGGTGGAAGCGGAGAGCGCGGCGAAGATGCCGCCGGTATGGACCCACTTCGTGGCGTTCTGGTTTCCAAAGATCCAGTCCCAGTCAAAATCGCCGGGCCTGATCTGGCTGATCGCGGTGTGGCCGCGGTCCGAGCAGCCAACGGCGGCGCGCAGGCCGAAGCCGCGCTCGGTAAAGTTGAGGCCGTTGCGCACGGTGCGGCCGACACCATCGTAGGGAACCCAGCGGATAAGAGAAGTGTCGACGCCGCCTTCGAGGATGAAGTCCTCGACGAGGCGGCCGACGGGATTGTCGGCGAGCGCGGTGGCTACAGCGGCGCGCAGGCCGAAGCAGCGGCGCAGGCCGCGGGCCACGTTGTATTCGCCGCCGCCCTCCCAGGCGCGAAAGTGGCGCGCGGTGTGGATGCGCATGTCGCCGGGATCGAGGCGAAGCATGACCTCGCCGAGGCTGACGCAGTCCCAGCGGCGGTTGGAATCGGGAATGGAGAGCGAGTTCATGGTCAAACATTACTGTAGCGCACAGAGGTTTGGACGGTCAGTGAACGCTTACGCGGTTTTGCGAGCCGCTTCGCGCAATTTTGCATTTGATATACTGATAGGGCAGTGCGGAAGTGGCGAAATTGGCAGACGCACCATCTTGAGGGGGTGGCGCCCAAAAGGCATACGGGTTCAAGTCCCGTCTTCCGCACCAAAGATTCTCAGCTCCGGGCCGGCACAAACCTCACCCTCATGGCCAGAGCGAGTTGGAAAGCAGCCAAGAATGTCGATTCTGTTCTACTTCGTGATCGTCCTGCACGTGATAGTGTGTTTTGTTCTGATTGGCGTCGTCCTGTTGCAGCAGGGCAAGTCGGCCGATCTTGCCGGCGCCTTCGGCGGCCAGGGTTCGCAGACCGCCTTCGGCCCTCGCGCCGCAGCCAACGTGCTCACGCGGGTGACCACATGGTCGGCCATCATCTTCATGTGCACGTCGATCGCGCTCGTGGTTCTGTTTGTGCGCTCCAGCGGCCGGCACTCCGTGCTCGAAGGCACGAAACCGGCTCCGGTGAGCGCTCCCGCCAAGCCGGGAAAATGAAGCAGGTTTCAGGGTTCAGGGATCAGTTTTCGTGCAATGAAGCGGGATTTTGCTCAATCCCGCTTAATTCTGCATGGACAAAGCGGCTTTTCCTTCGCTCGCGTCTTCAAATAGCTCTGAAGTCGATGAACTGAATCCTGAACCCGAAACCTGAACCCTGCTTTTCACACCGGCGGCATGGCATCCACCACCGGCACGCCGGGCGGCGGCGTAAAGTGGAAGGTCTCGGCGGGGATCGGCGCATCGGGCAGCTCCCCAGTGAAGGTGAAGCGCGTGTTCGCGCCATCCACCTCTACCACTTCAATGGCCGTGATCGCACCGGCCGCTGTCACCGTCAACGACAAGCGAGTCACGCGGCTTTCCTGGCCTTTAGGCAAGCCGGTGAGGGTGTATTGGCCGTTTGAAGCCGCAACGAGTTTCAGGCCGCTCAGTTCCTTCGCGAGCTGTGTGTGCCCCAGCAAAAAGCGCAGCGGGGACCGCAGATCGTCCATCTCTTTGGCGGGAATGCGCTGCACCTGGGCGTCGCCCTGGGTGTAAAGCCACGCGTATTTGCCGTCGAGAAGAAAGATCTTACCGGCAGGTGTGCTGTACTGCCACGACATACGGCCTGGCTTGCGCAAAAAGAGTGTGCCGGTCTCAGTGCGCGTCATGCCCAGGCCGGCGTAGTCCTCGCGGAAGCCGGCCTTGAGCGAATGCAATTGATCGTAATGGCGGTCGACGCGTGCGGCCAGCTCGAGCGCCGTTACGTGAGCGGGCTCTTGTCCAAAAGATAAGGGTGCGCGAGCACTGCCGCCGAGCGCCAACACTGCACAGGCAACGGCAAAGCGCAGACTGCAGGCGCGAAACAGACCGAAACTGAACTTCATTGCAGCGATTGCGTGCAGTTGGAGCCGCCGGTGGAATCGTATTTTGGATTGCCGCCAAACTGGTCGGTGCAGAAGCCGCGATTGCCCGTCTTGCCCGGAGACGCCGGCACCGCCGTGAGCTGATAGCCGGTGATGCGATCGGTTCCGTTCACGGTCACCTTCTCGCAGTTGGAAACCTTGAAGTTGTAACCCGCTTTGAACCCCGACAAGGCCAGGTCATTGTCCAGCAATTGCGCTCCGGAGGGAGTCGGCAATCCCGTTCCCGGTATGCCGCCCAGGGCTTTCAGGTCGCAGGCGAATCCGTTGGCTGGGTAGGTGGAGTCGTACTCGATTTCGGCCTGCGTAATCACGCGCAGCGAGTTGATCGCCGACACCTCATTGGCGCGGATCCTCATGGAACCGATGGTCTTCATCGCCATCAGCATCAGAATCAGGATGACGGCAATCACGATGAGCAGTTCCATCAAGGTGAAGCCGTTGGGCGTAACGGAACGGCGAGCACGATTGCGGGCAAAGAATGTCTTGCGATTCATTGAGTTTCCAATCCCTTGTGGGCCGGTATCTTCCTGGCCCACCGAGAAAATGCTACAACGTAGGGACGCAAATGGGAAATCGACCGCTCAAAAAGCAGTGATCAGTGAATAGTGGTCAGTGGTCAGTTCCTTAGTGCTTGAACCAACGTTTTCGACTTTCAGGCCGCGTTTACGTGCCCTGAACCAGACAATCAAAGACTGCTGACGCTGAGCGTCCCTGCAAGATCCAACTGATCACTGACCACTGAAAACTGACAACTGGCTTTTCAACACGCCAGTCTCGTCCGGCCCAGCTTGACGCCGTCCAGCCGGCCCAGAAGCGTGACCGCGATGCTCTCCGTGTCGAAGAGCCGCTGCGCCATGGCCTGCACGCGCCCGGCTTCCACCTCGTCGACGTGGGCAATAATCTCCTCGGCCGTGATGAACTGGTGGAAGTACATCTCCTGGCGCGCCAGGTTTGCCATGCGCGAGTTCGAGCTCTCGAGGCCCAGCAGAATGTTGCCCTTCACCTGGTCCTTGGCGCGGGTCAGCTCCTCGATGCCGATCGGCATCTCTTTCAGACTGCGGAATTCAGCCAGGACCAGGTCCACTACATCGAGCGCCTTGTTCGTCGAAGTGCCGGCAAACACGCAGAGATTTCCTGTGTCGCGATAGGGGCTCAGGTCCGAATAGATCGAGTACGCCAGGCCGTGCTCCTCGCGGATAGTCTGGAAGAGACGCGAGCTCATGCCGCCGCCCAGCACCGTGTTCAGGATCAGGGTGGCGTAGCGGTTTTCGTCGGTAATGGGCGGCGCGGGCACGCCCAGGCAGATCTGCACCTGCTCGAGCGCCTTTTTGTTGCGCAGAAGGATGCGGGCGCTCGGCTCGGGCGCTTGAAGCTCGTGGAGCGCGCCGCCGCCGCCGAGGGACGAAAACTTCTCCGCCACTGCCGCGGTAAAGCTGTCGTGGTCCAGATTCCCGGCCGCGGAAAACACCATGTTGCCGCCGTGGAAACGGTCGTTGTGGTAGGCGAGGAGCTGCTGCTGGCCCAGCCGCGCAACCGTTTCAGTGGTGCCCAGGATCGGCTTGCCCAGCGGATGTCCCTTCCAGAAACTCTGCGTGAAGAGTTCGTGCACCAGCACGTCGGGATTGTCTTCGTCGATCTTGATCTCTTCCAGAATCACGCCGCGCTCGCGCTCGATGTCGGGCAGCGCGAAGGTGGGGTTCATCACCAGGTCGGTCAGGATGTCCAGCGCGATGGGCACATGATCCGCGAGAGACTTCACGTTGAAGCAGATGGTCTCTTTGCTGGTAAAGGCGTCCAGGTTGCCGCCGATCGAATCCATCTCGCGGGCAATGCGCTGCGCCGAGCGCGAACGCGTGCCCTTGAAGAGCATGTGCTCCACAAAGTGCGAGATGCCGTTGATCTCGGCGGTTTCGCAGCGCGAGCCCGACTTGATCCAGACGCCCATGGCCACGGAGCGCAGATAATCCATGCGCTCGGTCAGAACGATCAGGCCGTTCGGCAATACGGTGCGGCGGCGGTTTCTCTCGGTGCTCATCGGCAATAGGTCGAACCTCGATTGTAGGCCAAATGCGGGAAGCCGGCTGCAGGCCGCCTGGCGGGGAGGGTTTTGGGTTCCCAGTCTGGAATTCCAGGGAAACCGCTAACCCGCATTTCTCACAGGCCGCCGATCGGGATAGGGGGAGGCCTGACGGCCTCTCCCCTCCCACACCACCGGACATGCGGGTCCGCATCCGGCGGTTCGAGAAGTTGAGGTTAACCCTGTGCTCCTTGTGTGAGGGCGCGGGTG
>Ga0182030_10007081_pt1 | contig 23510 bp, 31 predicted proteins | sample 812S3MmetaG_FD_121299 | JGI IMG/M metagenome (GOLD analysis project Ga0182030, IMG submission 121299) | Permafrost microbial communities from Stordalen Mire, Sweden - 812S3M metaG (Illumina Assembly) | ecosystem: Environmental > Terrestrial > Soil > Wetlands > Permafrost | place: Sweden...
CGATGAAAACGTCACACTCCGCCGAGCAGAAGAAACAGGCGATAACCTCACCTTGAGAGACGACGATAACGTAACACTCCGCCGAGCAGAAGACACTGGTGACAACCTCACCTTGAGAGACGACGACAACGTCACTCTACGCCGAAGAGAAGACGACGACGGCGTCACTCTCCGACGAGCAGAAGAAACAGGCGATAACCTCACCTTGCGAGACGACGACAACGTCACTTTGTAAGACGAAGGCGCCCTGTCCAGCCCATTCTCAACCGGCTCCTCCAAGCACCGAAATCGAAGACCCAGATCCTCTTTTGCTCAGAGACACCGAAGATACAAACTTGTTTATTGGGATGGAGTGGGAAAGTAGAGAGATAGCTTTAGAGACTTTCTTTATTGATAGAATTACCTGCTTCAATCAATAGACGTACAGTTTCCTGATTCGTTTCTAGAAGTAACTTACTTCTAGCTGTGAAAAAAGGGCTTTGGTACCGTGCTTGCAAGATGAGTGAGTGACATGAGATTTCCAATCTTTCAATCCCCTCCATTTTTATTCCTTTATCTATTTGACTATGATCCTTTCATATGGAGCTCCGCGCTTTAAGCAGCAATTGAGCGCGACCAAAGGTCCAAATAATTCCAATTTAGGCATTAGATTGCTCAGTCCAATATATTACAAATTCTCGAAATGCCTTAGAACAGAGCGTTCAACATCTCATACTCAACACATCTCTTACAATTACTTGGAGCCGTAATGCCGTTGGATCTTCATCATCACACAGTAATTATTTACCAGGTAATCTCCTATCCCTCTATAATTCCAACACCTCCCTCCTAACTATGCACTCGATTCCGCGAAAGAGAATAGAAAGAACCTAATTCGACTTCATAACCTCTACCTACCCAGGTACCTAGGCAAAGCCAGTTACATTGGATCCATTCTCTAATCCACCTCATCTGAACCCCTCTTTTCTCCTGCTCAGACCAAGCCTTGTGTTCATTAATATTCACCTTAATCTCCATTCCCCAGCAGAATGTTCCTTCCATAAACATCCTTCAAATAGAACCCCCACCCCCCACACAATACCAATATCAATATCGCATGTCCCAATGGAACCTAGGCGGCTATACCCCCTATTCACTAACCCAAACCCGTACTCTCAATAAACCATCAGGTATCTTAAAATATGCATTTAGAATATAGAAATCTTGAAAATGGAAAAACTTATCGGGCTTTGGTTTTCTATTGATTTATGATGCATTCTGAGCCATTCACGGCAGGGAGGTAAGATAATACGTAGAAAGATGTTTTTTTTTAAAGCATTGAAGCAAGTAGATCTAGGAATCGATATTCTTGGAGAAGGGGACATGTTAAGAGGACCAGGATATGTAGGACGAAGCTTGAGGAAATGCAGTTTAAAGGTCATGTTGGGATATAATTCAAGCTTTAGATCATTACAACTACATGAACTTTGAATGTACTTCATTACTTTAACTCCATGCCCTTGATCCGCTATTTACCTACAATGCCGTTTCCATGCGTAAAAGAACCGCCCCATGTTTCCTCATTGCGTCTTTCATCATAATGTACAATTGCTGATGCTCAGCATGCTACCCAGCATGTTTTCCCAGACTCTAAGACATCCTCACTATTCATAGCTCCTCTCTCTCCATTATCATGAAACTGTCTTCCCGCCGCAATCAGGTATCACAACCCCTGGCTTAAGATTCCGGTTGACATCCATAAGTCCCCACTGATCCTCCCATTCCTTCCCTGGAGTATCAAACTCAATCTTCCACGGCTCATCAAAGGCCTCGAACCAGAAATAGTTGGTACCATTATTCAATGCATCGCATACCCATCCATCCATGAAAGTATTCATCTCAGTGATGCCTGCAACTGACCCATTCGTACAAGTCGTGGCAGCACCACAATCCATGCCACCTTTTGAAGGCCATCCTGTTTCCGAGATGACATTTTTGCTAATATCACTCTTTAGTATCGTGTCGTGATCGGTCCAGAAATCGTATGTCCAGCTAGCAGCTTGCTCGGCTGTGACTCCGGCGAAGAAGGGGTGGATATTTGCCATCACATAGTCGACAAGATTGGCGAAGGTAGCTGTCCAGTTGTCACCTAAATCGGAGCTGGCGACTGGGAGGTTGATGCCGCGGGCTGTGAGGTTTGTCTTGACACCGGTGATGACTGCACCAAGTTCTGTCTCGGTCATATCTTGCCGGAAGAGGACTTCATTACCCACGATGACACCAATAAAAGATGCCTCGCCATGCGTATCGAAGATATCGTACATCTGAGCTAGTTGGCGAGCATTAGTCGTAGCATTATTATCCTGCCATACTCCAAGCCAGACTTTGATTGTTCCATTCAGACCAAGCTGATCGATGGAGTGAAGGAGGAGCTGTGTTTGATTGCAATCCGTACCGTAGAGGCGGATGGTGTTGGTGAGCTGAGAAAGGACAGCAAGATCGCGAGTGACGTTATTCTGCGAAGCTGGATTTGAGAGGCAGTCCGGGTATTGTGTATTCATCGGAGTATAGTCGATGCCAGGGAAGACTTTGTGGAGGTTCTTGTTATTGAGGAGCTTCTGGATCTCTGCGGAGTTCTTATTAAGATCGCCATTGTCTTGCGTATCCGACGATGCTGATTGTCCTTGTGTTGAGCTCGAGTTGTTCGAATTCTTGTGGGACAATACGCCGCCAACCACTCCTCCAGCAATAGCTCCTATAATTATAACAGCCACAATGACACCCACGATCCATCTCAGCTTCTTCTTTCCCGTCTTCTGTTTGTCCAGCCACTCACTCTTCTCTGGTCCATCCAGGTCGTAGTCATTTGGTCCTCCGTACGCTGTATTCTGAACTGGATTGTATTGAGGTGCCCCACTTGCTGGCCTCCCTACCATCCCACCAAGTGTTCCCATAATACCGCCAGCAGCAGCTCCCTTCGCAGCACTAGGTGCTCCTCTGTCAGAACCATGATTCAGGCTCAACATCGATGACCGATGTTGGTTCCTGTACTCAAGTCCATCATCGCCATCATCCTCGATGCTATTCGGATCGAATTCAACCAACCCTGGATCGATGTTTCTTGAATATCGTACGTGAGGATTATCGGAATATGGGTCATTATTAAAACTGTGTGACGATCGTGAAACAATTGAATGTGGTTGTGGAGTAGACATCCCAGGTGGAAAGGCTGCCGCGCCGAGCGGGGTGAGAGAGGATTGCGAGCCTTCTTGTCGGGGAGCAGGCCGAGCATGTTGATCTGCGAAAGGTTGAGGATATGATGGAGAATTTTGGTAGGAATGCATATGCATTTCATTCGGATCGTAGGCTGGTGTGTGCCTCATGGCTTCCAAGCCACTCTCTCGCGCGTTGGCATCTGCGACAGACATTGCGATACCTTGTATACCGCCGGCCGCTTGTTCTCCAAAATTATCGACCCCCGGTGTGATGTTTGAGTATGCAGAGTTGGTATAACCTAACTCTCGTCCCCAGATCCTTCCTTCTTCGTCGCGATGTAGAGGCGGTCCCGGTACGGCTGCGAGTGGGCTCACTGGCTCACCATAATTCTGCAGTGGGCTGACGCTTCCTCGTTCTCGACTGTATCTTCGTGCGGCTCGTAATCGATGGAAGGAGGAATCAGGATGTGCGGCTGGACTTATTGGAGAGGTTCGGGTAGGAGAGTACGCTTGTGGTAATTGCTGCTGCGAGGCGTAGTCGTGCGGCGGAGAATTTCTTGGAGGTGAGGTATGTATTGGTGCTGGTTGTACAGGTTTTCTTGGAGGTGAGGAGTATTGAGGTGGAGGACTTGTTTGTTGTCGATAAATAGGTTGCAAGGTTTCTTCCTCAGACTCGAAAGAATATCGCCTCGACATGGTGAAGGAAGGGTGAGGGTGAGATGAGAGGGGCTTATTCACTTCGTATCCAGAAACATGAGCTAAGACACTCGATTTGTTTCGCAAGAACGAACCGATCTAATAAATCGTATTCTCGGTCGGACTCTCTGTGGGTCGAGTAATAAATAAATCAAGCTTTCTAGACTTTGGGGTCTAGTTGACAAGAAGAGTCAAAAGTTGGCAGAGGATCGAAAGTGTGGGGTTGTTCGAATCCTTTATTATCGAGGAAGACTCATACAAAGGGTGAAGCCCGGTGCGGCTGTGTGTGGGCAGAACAATGCGATGCAAAATGTGGAGAGATGGATTCGATTCAGCTTTTTGATTCAGTCTTTCTCTTTCCAATACGAAGGTTTTCTTCTGCGTATTCTAGAATTCTAGAATCCATCATTGGTGTGGTTTCGGTGGTTGGTCAACGAGGCTGGAAGATCGTCCGCAGGTTGGCCAAGCGATGAAACGAGCATGGGGTTTTTGGCGGAGGCGCAGTTCCAAATATAGCCAGCTGGGGCTCATTTTGCCAGCCCAACTCGAGCCACTCGAGCTACTCGAGCCACTCACTGGGCGCTGCAGAGTTCAGACCCTGCTTCAGCCCTTGAACAGCAGATGATATGCGCATGTTCGGACTTGATCGTGATCAGATGCTGATCCCTTGGATCCATTGTGTTGTGTTGTGTTGTGTTGAGTTGTGCACAGGAATTGGGACGATTGGAGAATTGATGATAAATGATAATGAATTAATTGTCCTGCTCTGCTCTGCTCTGTCTATTCATGTCGCCTTCTGTCCGAGTTCTTAGCACAAGGCTCCTCGGCACCAGCGAATGAGAGCGGCTTTTGGAGAGTAGCTTGGAATGATGTGCTAAGGGATTTGCCCCTCCATCAACCCCGCATTGGGGTGAGATGAAAGGAAATTGATGCTGATATTGATATCGACATTGACATTGATATTGAGGTTCATAATATCTTACGAAAATAGATAACAGCCCATTTCTACCATCGATTCTACATTTCTCTTTCTCTCTTTCCTTAACCATCTATCCCGCACAGGCCCTCAAACAATGGCGAAAGGTCTCAGGGCATTGCTCGGCGTCCAGCCTTCGACGGCTTCCGTGAAGGATAGCGTGCTCATTATCATTGATGCTCAGAATGAGTGTGTAATAAATTCATTCTCTATCATCAGCAGCGGACTAATCTACAAAGGTACGCTGATGGCCACCTCAAGACGGAGAATGTCGCTTCCACCCGCAAAGCCATCGCCGCTCTTCTTGAGAAGTACCGCGCAGCCGGTGCACCTCTGGTTCACATTGTCCACCAAACCCCAGCTGGAGCACCAGTCTTCACGCCCGACACCGATCTCGCAAAGGAATTCTCCGAGCTCACGCCGAAGCATGGAGAGAAAGTGATTGGGAAGCAACACCCTGGCTCTTTCACCGGGACGGATTTGGATGACTACATTAAGTCGACGAGCAAATCACAGCTTGTCTTAACAGGATATATGGCCCACGTGTGTGTGAGCACCACGGCTAGACAAGCTGACGAGAGGGGGTATGATGTGATTTTGGCAGAGGGGGCGATCGGAGATAGGGATATCCCTGGTGCTCAGGCTGAGGACGTTGTTAAGATGACTTTGGCCGAGCTGGCGGATGCTTTTGGGAGTGTGGTCAAGGCTGATAGCATCAACTAAATACGAAGAGCAGTAGCCCTCTATGAGCCCCAAATAGATCCCTAGAGTCAGTCATTCGCCTTCCTCGTGATACGATGTTGACCTTGGATGAAGTTGAACGTGAAGAGACTTGGTACTCGAATCGTCTATTCCTTAGCAGCGGCCAATACCTTGCGCCAGTATATCTTCGTATCCGAGAAATCATGCCGTATTTGAGGAAATTCAATCTCCTCACAATTGTTTACCATTTCTTTCAAGTTGGTGCAAATAGTATCCGCCTTTTCTGATCTACAATTATATCAGCATTTCTATGCCTATCACTTGTAGTTGTGAAACTTACAGATTGAATTTCCCAAAGTTCTCTACATCAGTGCCAACCATTATCGCCGGGCGTGGTCCCTCGCTGACAATTTTGTAGACATCTGCATAACAATGTATAGCGTAGACCAGAGTGTTCTCGGCGACCTGTCCAAATGCTGCTGGGTCCTCAACCACAGTATATCCGAGAGACGTTATGAATTCCTTGTCGAGATCTGTGAATTGAGGATCTTGGAAGATGCATTGAAGCTTCTGTTCACCTGCTGCCAATGAATTAGCTAGCTGATCGCACAAACACTGGGATATTCGTACCCAAAATCTCTACAATCGTCCTCAATGCGGCTAGTTGAGTATGGCTCGCTCTTCTCCCTTCCCGTCTCGCACTTTGCAAACTCCCTAAACCTAAGCACACCACATTCTCAATGGTAACGTTTCCCTCGGCAGATGCCAGTTTATCTCTTAGCAAAGCGCAAGCTTCATTGGTCTTCCACTGCTTGGCATAATGATCGTAATCGTCTCCCATCTCCTTCAACGTCTTGTTGATATAGCTGACTCCATTCTTCTCGAAGTCCCCCGCATGTTGCCATCCCCCTTTCTCCGGATCAAGCTTCTTCCCCTTTCTTGGCGTATCAACAACATGCGTCCATCCCTCCTCATCCTCAATTTGTTGTCGCTTCGTATGTACTATCTTCCCCTCCTTTACATTCGCACCTTTCTTCTTCCGATTCGTATGGGGCATCTCCGTAATCGCGAGTGCAGGTGTACCGAAAATACCTTTGCCAGGTACGAAGATGATAAATTCCCAAGAAAAGGGACTCTGACAAGTAATGGTGGGGTCAATCTGCCGTTCTTACTATTCTGAAATCTGGACTCGTCTCACTGCAGGAAAATTACTTTTAGAGGGGACCCGGCAGAATCATCATCACCGCTCCCCTTTCCGACACCAATTTCCCGGGCCGCGCCGCTTGATAGATAGAGCATCTCTCGTGTTCTGATGCAACTTCTCGAAGCGCTGAGAGGGTGGATCATGTTATGAAAGCATGAAAATGAAGTGATACTGTGATTGTTCCAGAGAGAAGCTTCCCATCATGTCCGCCATCTGCCGGGTCTTGGCCTCAAGAGTAGTTCGAACATGAATCTCACCTCATCTCACATGATCAACGCAATTCAGAGGCACAGAAGTTCTAAAAAGGGTCCAGGACAGGAACCAGAATCAGAACCAGAGCATGCAAAAGCGGGAGTCGTATACCCCACATCAACGATAATTCTAATGATAGCGATTGTGTGTGATGTTGGTAATGATAGGCCTTGGGCAGTGATGAGCTATTCCAAGAGGAAACTTACCTAAATAATGGAACATCAAGGTCAACGGTCGAGGTCAGCATCGAGGTCAACAATCAAGATCAATTCCCGGGAGAGAAGAGAAGTTTTCTTTCCTCGACATCTCTAACTCCAACAAAGCTTTTCTCGAGCCGCCTTCTCTACCCGAGAGCATCAAAAGTATCATCTCATTTCATAGTCGTAACACATACATACTAGTACCTATGTTTCCCCATCGCATTGAGACCTTATCTTGCCTCAGCGCCTGGAACTTACCTCACCGTCGCTTCTCTCCCTCTATTCGCTCTCCCTTCGCCCCCCTTCTCCCCTCTAAAATCCCGAGCGCCAACAGCCCTCAAGCGAATGGCTATCTTCCCCTGCCACCACCGAGCGCTACCACCAAACTACCAACCCATTCGCCCATTCACCCAATCCTACCCTCCCCTCTGAGAAAAGTACTGCAAATCATTCGTCAAAACAATAAATCCCCCATCCAAGGTCTATCCATTAAGTCACTAGGAACGGCATGGAGTACCCGCACTCTCATTCAGGGTATCACAGCATGGTGGCCCACGATTGGTGGGTTGAATGCAGCTTACAGCCGCCGAGAAATTGTCAGCGTGAACTGCAAAGTGCCCGCCATGCACACTGCAGCAGCGGGTAGGATGGATAGAATTGGATCAAAAAGGCGCTGGGAGCCACGGACCTGAGGTAAGGCCTTTTCTGTATTTTCTAATTCTCACCTCACGACTTGCAATCTGTTTTCTCGTTTTCCATCTTCGATCTTCCATCTTCGATCTTCCATCTTCCATAATTGCCATCTCGGTCTTTGATAGATTGAGGGAACGACGATACGATAAAAGAAAGCAGGATTGAAGCGAGATACAGAACGAAACGCAGCGCTACGGAATAGAACCGCCCCCCACCACATACACATCCACACAACCTCACCATGTTCTCACGGTGTTGGACGTTGATTGCGACAATATGTTTAGCGGTGGTCGTGGATGCGCATTCAGTTATCACATATCCGGGATGGAGAGGGGACAATCTGGTCACGAATGATACGTTTCCTTATGGAATGCAATGGATGTATCCTTGTGAGTATTCTTCTTTCTCGATACCCGTCAGCACGATTCGTTTGGCGGAGGACGCGGATAGGCGGTTACCAGAACATGAGAGGGAGATTGGGACAGTGGGACATTGGGATCTATCATTTCACTCTGCTTCAATCCATTTTCTTTCAAACCAAATTCCATTTCCTGTTCATTCTATCTATTGTCTGCCTGCTGTGCCTCACCACCTCACCCTTCTCACACCACCAACTAACACCCCCTCCTCCCAGGCGGCGGCATGCCCACAACCACAAACCGCACCCTCTGGCCCGTAACTGGCGGCGCCATCGCCCTCCAACCCGGCTGGTTCCAAGGCCACGCCACCGCATTCTTCTACATGAACCTCGGATTTGGCACCTCCGGACCAGGAGGCGGACCACCCAACATGTCCTTCCCTATGGTTCCCGTCTTTCAAATCGTAGGACCGAGCAAGAATCCGTATCCGGGGACGTTCTGTTTGCCGCAGGTCCCACTCCCAGCGAATACGACGGTGAATGTTGGGGATAATGCGACGATTCAGGTGGTAGAGACGGCAATTCATGGGGCTGCATTGTATTCTGTGAGTCCCTGCAGATTTGAGTTCGTGCTAGAGTGCCGAGGCTAATGCGTCGAATAGTGCGTAGACATAACCTTCGCCGACCCAAAAGACGTCGCCGAAGTCAACAGTTCCAACTGCTTCAACAGCTCCGACATCTCCTTCAATAACGTCTTCAGCATTGCCACTGGCGAAGGCTTATCCTCATCCGCTCTCCCATCCTTCTCCCCATTCTCAACCGCGTCGATAGTCTCGCTCTCAGCTGCGTTGATGTTTGCTTTGCTATGAACGCCTTGTCACGTATGAATGGGGATGGCTTTTGATTTGTAGATACCAAGGACGTTTCCGGATGCACACGGACTTGGATGTATATTTGGCGTATAGGGAAGGAAGGACCAGGACTCTAGGGGAGGTTTATATGGTTGTAATTTCAAGCACATCCCAGGGGTGATATCAGATATGAGGAAGTACGGCGCTAAATGGGTCAAGAAGAAACCTTTCAATACCAATTATCCAAATCAAAACACATGTTCAACATCTCACTGAATGAGTAGGCACATCGTTTCAAAGGGATGATTGACCGTTCATTCTCTATCACTCAAACTTCCATGCATTGTCAGCGACATGCTCCAGATCCGGGAACCTCTCACCGAACCACGCCAACAATGTCCCCCGCAATTTCTCCTTTGCCTCATCTGTCTCACATTCGTGATCCAAATTTATCAAGTCCCCAATCCTCACCACGATACCATGAATCCTTGCCCTGCCTCTCTGCACAACTCCCATATCCCGCGCTGGGACATGAATACCCTGCACCTGCGCCGGAATACCAACATACTCCAACAAATTCCCCAAACCCACCACCGCACCCGCAAAACCCATTTGCATCTCCCCCAACAGCCTCGCCCTCGCCTGCCCCTGATCATCGCCCGTCATATCCTCCACTTGCTCAACCATGCCCTTAATCTGCGCAATAATCGCCATTCCGCGCTCCGTACGCTCCTGGTCCTTCTGCGGCACATTAATGAACGCATTCGCCTTCACCAACGCCCTCTCACTCGGCCACGGGCCCCCAATCATCCGCTCCCCAATCCCCGGGTTCGCATTCCTCACAGCCTGCACACTCTGCCTCAGTCCCCGCAACCACGCCGCATATCCCGGACACGCATGCACATTCTCTACCGTCCATGGTCCCATCTCGTATCCGTGACTCCCATTGCCGCAATAAACCTCAATCGGCGCCCCGTCCTCTCGCCGCATCCCCATTACCGTCCCATCGGGTGCCAATGCCGGACGGCCCTGGTGCAGGCGTGCATCGCGCACTTTCGCCCCACGCACATACGCCGTCTCGAAGATATCGACTTCTTTTCTGGTGAGGAAGGACGTCCGGATGAGCATCTCGTGCGCGACGATGACGAAATCGCTAAGTCGGACGCGTTTGAGGTTGTATTTGACGCCGGTGAGGGTCGGGTGCTTCAGGGCGTGCTTGGCTACGTAAGTGGAGGGGTGCGGGTCGTAGAGAGGGCGGCTTGCCATGACTTCGGCGGTGATGTTGGGTGTCATCGTGGTGGACTGGGGGGATTAGTGAGTGATTGGGTGACTCGGGGTGATGTTGACTTACGGTTGAGAGGCCTCTTGCTTTGAAGATAGTTGATTTTCTTGGAGATCTAGGGACTGGAGGTCTTCTTTTATAGATGAGAAATGGGTGGCTTCGCATTCACTTCCATGATGTTCTCTCATCATATTGCTTTTCCGCATTTGCGTTCATAGTATTCTCTCATAATATTGCTTTTCCCGGGTGAATGTGATAAAGTTAACGATTCACCTACATATCGTCCTTACATCCCCTCACATTCGCAGAATAAATAGGGAGGGGTAAAGATTCACCTCTATTCCTGAATTGTCTGTGTATGCAAAGCCTATGCTACAATGCTTTTGAGACCGTTTGGCTCCTTGAAAATGCAAAAACCGCTCAATCATTCCGCTCATCTATAGTCATTATGATCGACGCTCTTGTTTGTCATAGACATCCTTGCCATTTTCCGCACCAAGTAAGCCGTGCTTCTATTTTAGGAGTGCCTTAATCTCAGCGACGAGATTTTTCACCCGCAGCTCTTTTACCTTCGTCTGGGCAGCTGTCACAAGCTTTTCAATCCCGTAGATATCCTTGGCTGCTGATTTAATCTCGCCATTATGAGTTAACAATGTGCCTGTAGCCACTAACGCACGAAAGACGACCTCAGAATCTGTCTGAGACTCGAGGATTCTTCCCAAAGTGTCAAGTATTGCTAGGATATGCTCAAATGAAGCTGATGCGGGATCTGAGTTGAACAGGACGGCATAATTGACGTACAGCGTAGTTGCAGCAATAAGAAGATTTCGGTTGGTGCTTGACTTAATCGATGTCGAGGTAAGGTCTTGGATTTTCTCAAACTCTGACTTAGCAAGTGCTCTTCCTTCGATGGTATCGAAAAGGTTGCCGAAGCCGCGTACTGCCATCATGACATGGTTTTCGGCCGGAGGACTTGTCTCGGTAGCTCCTTGAATGAGAGTATCAACAATATTACCGCCTGACGGATCAGAATAAGCAACCGTCATAGGTGCTACTACCAGTAACCTTAGAAGATCCAGACCCGGCATTCGATCACCATAAGGCCATTCTGTAGAGAGCTTAATGACTAACTCTAGACCACCGGCCACCTGTTGTGATGTCTTCGTAGCTCCTGATCCTGCCAAATGTTTGCAAAGGCTTGCAAGTATGGCCAGCTGAGTTGAATTGAGGGACACATCCTTGTGATCATTCTTGATGAGTCCTTCATTTAATTGCCGGACCTTTTTCTCCAAGCCGGGAAAATTAGCAACCAATATTGATTGATACTCTTTCGACGGGAGGATCTTTGGTATCGGATCCCGCTGTGGAGGAGCAACATCGCCGCCAGGCCGATAGCGTTGGTCGCTTCCCCATGGGTCGGAGCCTGGTGCCGATGCTGTGTCTTGGGATTGGCCGATAGTAGCACCTTGGGTATTTGAGGTGATGAAGTTGGCCACTTGGTCGAGATACGTCATGGGAATTTCATTGTCTGCAATAAACTTCGTGGCGGCTTCATAAGGGTTTTGCGAAAGGTTATAAGGCAGTTTGAGAGGTGGTTTCCCGTCCTCAATATCGACATCGAAGACATAGTCGTAGGTTTTACCGTTATATTCAACCTGGAGCACGCGTTAGCCTATGCAGTGGCGTCAAATGAGAAGCTTACCTTTTCACTACCACTACCAACAGAGTCGACGACAGTTCCGACGTTGATCCAGACTCCCTCTCCTTTCCAATCGTTAGCGCTGATCAATTAAGGACTGCTCCCATGACTTACCAGAAGACCATGTATGGGCAGTAACATTTCCATTAAGCTCTTTGATCATCTGAACCTGACCATCTTTCGTCCCTTGTTTTTGTTGCAAGAATTCTGGACCCGGTAATTTCTCCTGGTTCACCTCACCGAGTGCTTGTTGAGGAATCGATGATTCCTTGACAGCATCGACGAATTGTTGAGTAGTTGCCGCGTCAGCGTTCCGCTCTGGATCTCTGGTGAAAACCCTGGTAATTCTATCGCTTGCACCAGTGACAATGTCTCCATTCTCCGCACAAACCGCAACACCCCAGACGGAAATTGCAGGATGCGTGATGGTCTGAATGCATTCTGTGCCCTTCCATACCCTTGCTGTTCGATCCTCACCCGAACTGACCAATTCTCCTGACGGCGACGATGCCAGATGGTATATGAAGTTGTCATGGCCATGTAATTCTCCCACCTGTTGTCCTCCAATCGTCCACAGCCGAATGATACTATCATTGCCCGCAGAAGCAAAATCGGCGCCGGCAGGATGGTTCGTCACTCTGCACAGGGCTCTGACAACATCATTCCCTCCCTTGATCTTTCTAATGAGCTTCCCCGAAGTATGGAAAACACGAATAATTTGATCTGCGCAGGCCGTAATGACCGTTTCCGAATCATAAGCAAGTACATCCCAAACGCTGCCTGAATGTCCCTTCAACACGGTCTCGCACTCCCACTTTCCGACCGACCATATTCTCGCCTCGTAATCCCATGATCCACTAACAATGTATTTACCAGCAGGGTCAACATCCAAGGCGCAGACGTTACCACTATGACCAATAAGTAGTCGCTCTGCATTGTCTTCTGGGCGCTTGGAAGGCTCTCGGACCTCGATGATGGTATCTTTTCCTCCTGATAATATCAAACCCTCGGAGAATTGCTCACTTGGCGGGAGGTATGCGACAGTATTTACAAACGCAGAAGCATGAGAGGCTATTGTTTGGTCGTAGAGGGGGGGATTGTCGGAGAGTAGCTTCCATAATCGAACAGTGCCGTCTCGGGAACCAGATATGATAGCTTTTGAGGAAGGAAAAGAAACGGCGCGGACCTGAAAGAAAGCATTATTAGTATACAACAAGACGAAAGTAGAATCTACATTCTCCAGGCAGATTGTGGGGGAGTTTGGGGAATGTCCTCACATCGTCGTCGTGGCCAGGAAGAGAGGCGGATAGCTTGTATTCGGCCATATTGTTTGGGTCTCTTACTTGACGTTAATCTTCAGCTATACACGTCGTGGCAAAGAAAATATGAAGTTGATGTTGAACTGGTGTTTGTTTTCATTGCATGATTCTATGGGCTTCTGATTGCTTTAGAAAGCGCAAGCCCCTCCGCCTTGCCTCTTGTTTTTATCAGAGCGAGCCTCGTTATCCGGTGGAAAGTGCGACCGCTCCGATTGTACCTAACTATATACCGTTAGCTTCATATATTAGCGTCTAATGCAAGTGAATGGGCATCAAGCCCAACCTTTCCTTCTCTCTGATCACGAAGAGCCCTTGAACTGTAGAAATACCATTCAAGGCTGCTCTTTGTAAAGGAAGAGGGGAGATACGATTTACCACAACAAATTATCAAAATCAACAAACAGTAACGACTTTACGACCATTTTACGAATCTTTTTATCCTCTTCTTTGCTGGACCACAACGTCACTCCATTCCATTTCCCCTCCTTTGCGCGTTACATTTGGACCTCGCTCTCTTCACTGTGCGACTGTTGATCTATTAGAAACACTCGTTCTCGAGAACCTCGATATCTTGACTTTGGCGCATAGGTGCAGCTACAATCATGGCGGGGCCAGAAATATCAAAGCAATATGTTCCTTTGACCTGTCATGGTCATTCTCGACCAGTTACACATCTCAGTTTCTCATCTATCATTCCTGGAGAGGATAATTACTATTTGATCTCTGCATGCAAGGGTATGTCCCCAAAGACAACTTCTGCGACACCGTGCTAACAAACCCAGATAATAATCCTATGCTCCGAGATGGTATAACAGGAGATTGGTAAATTCTCGATCCGCGCAACCTCGACAATGCTAATATCGGGACAGGATTGGCACTTTCTTCAAGCACAAGGGTGCTGTTTATCAAGCGCGTCTTTCCTCTGACGCCGCCACCGCCGCAACTGCTTCTGCAGACTTCACTGCGTAGGTCGCTCCTCCATAACAAGCAGCTATTCTGACACGGATACTAGGAGAGTATGGGATACGCATAGCGGGGAGGAAACTTACACACTTCAACACAACCACATTGTTCGAGCCGTAGCTTTTCCACCCAACTTGAGCAATCTCCTTGCAACCGGAGGCAACGAAAAGAAACTTCGACTCTTCGACCTTGATCAGGCAGGAATAAGTCCAGCGGTAGATGTAAAGGGAGACACGTACAGCAGAATCATGAAAGCTGAGCAGGCGCATGACATTGGAGCAGGGGTACATCAGGGAACGATCAAGTCCATTGTTTGGACTGCAGATCCCAATGTCCTCATTACGGCTGCGGACGACAAGAAAATTCGATGGTGGGACTTGCGCACTCGCTCGGTCGTGGAGGAGCAAGATGTTCAGGGAGAGATTGGATCCTGCGAGTTTACCAATGTGAAGCCAGAGCCGAATGATATTGGTGGTGGGCTACCGGTGCTGACAATTGCCGCGGGAAAGACGGTGTATTTCTATGGAGGACCTTATGCGACGACGTTACTCAAGAAAATAGAGTTGGGATATGATGTTGCTAGCGTAGCACTTCACCCTTCGCAGAGAAAATTCGTCACTGGAGGCGTGAAGGATACTTGGGCCAAGGTGTATGATTATGATACGGCGGAAGAAATTGGTACGTTGGCTTTAGACCTTGGGGTTCATTTCGCGCTAATACATTCTAGACGTCCACAAAGGTCATCATGGTCCAATCTGGAGCATCAGCTTCTCCCCGGATGGGAAGCTCTACGCGACTGGCAGTGAGGATGGAACGATTAAGATGTGGAAGAATTGTGAAGGACCATTTGGATTATGGCGAGCAGATCGTGAGTAGGTGATTCTCGAGTGATCAATACCCGGAGTTTAGGTGTTCAAGCGGGTTATGCAGGGCATTTGACAGCCACAGTTGTCCGATCAACTAGATAGCGAGATTCACGTCACAAAATGGGACTCATTCAGCGATACCGATTTGAGAGGGTAAGGAAGATGGTAGAGTATTATTGATTACATGAACCAAAAAATAGCAACCTGCTCCCAAGGTCTAGAATCCACGCAGACAGTTGGTGTGCTCGGGCTTACCTAAACTACTATGCCACAATGGAGGAAGCAGCTATAGGCCGCCATGTTTCTTTGCTCCGTGTTGTCCATACTTTCTTTATTTTTGGGATAGATTCTCACAAAAATTCCTCAAATTTTCCCAATCATTTCTTCCTCCGATCCCCCTGATTGATAAAAAGCTTGCCCCACAGCTATGAAGACATTCCTATCAAGAGTGCTTGAGTGATTTGGTCCGAAATACCCCTTTGCCGCGGGCCTCACATGCCGAAGATGCTTTTGGTGTGGCTGTGCAATACAATTCAGCTTCACACTAGTTGCCATGCACACGTACTGACATGTGCTGAGGATCTCCGTCCGCAACACCCGAAGGTCTCCCTCCAAGAAGCGCCTGATTTGCACAGCCAGGGATGGCAGGCTACTTTGCCTTCTAGGAGTTGCCATCCAATTGAAATTCTATTAGGTTTAGATTTAGGCAATTATGAGAGTTTCGAGGACCAGGACTACGTTCGCTCCTGAGAACACTCAGCCTCCCAGTCCCTCAGCATAAATCTAATCCTCCCGTGTGGGTTTTGTACTCATCCTCATCCAAGTCTACCTCATCCTCCTTCAAATCAGGTATCTCCCCACCCGATATCGGCGACTGCTCCAAGAGGTAGTAGTAAACCTGTTTCCAAAAGCTTTCCTCTCTTCCGCCTCGACGATTTCATGGACCTCTGACCTTACCCTTAAGGCACGGGTGCGTCCCTCCCAGTTTGCCCCGAGTTCTTTGAAGTCATCCGCAGTGAGCATATCATCACGAATGACCATGACAAAGCTTTCACTATCCTTAAGTCCGTATTCATTACAGTGCAGTCACCCTCAACCTCGTCGTCCATTAACAATGATCCTTGGATGATATTTGCATCGCGGTTCTACTTGATCGATGCTGGGATATTGAGAACGATATGCCGGAATTTGGCATTGTCCCATTTGACTGTGTAGTTGGCATGGTAGGGATAGGATACTAGCCTCCACTGGCTGTCGGTTCTCAGGCCTATTCGCTCATTTGGGGCCTTGCGAGTAAAACCTTTCACTGCAAGCCCAAGCTTTCCTCTACGTAAGTTGGTGTGCTTAAAGCATATAGATCCTGCGGAACCCTTCATCATGTTGAGGAAATCTATCTACTTTTGCAAAGACTAAATCTTGTTTTGCACTCAAATTCCTCTCTACAGCATTGCTGCTGCTGCACTTACCTCCAGCCGCCCTCCAGTGCCTGTCGGGTCCTAAAGCCCTATAGAGTATGTCCTGACAGCTCGCTTATAGTCTCCAAATCATAATGGACTAGCACGCATATCTTATAACAGAGATGCTCGCCTCACGACTTTCGCTCCCGATTCATATTTCCACTAGATAAGACCAGGCACCCGCCATCATCGCGGGAATACATATCCCTAGTCAGACTTACCTTCCTCATGTACTATACACACTAATGTGCAGAAGTTATATTATTATACTTGGGGCAATGGAATAAAGGAATATCATGGTAGAGGAACGATGGTCTAAAGGGAGAGAGGTCAAGGAATCTACGTTGGTGCTGGAATATAATTGCAATTTTGAGCAGCAGGGAAACAATGATATAGATTTGTGACTAAATCTACAGCTTAAGGTTTTTCAAAGGAGATAGAAATTTAATCTAAGATATTGACATTTTTGTTCTTGAGAAGTTTCTGGGCTTGAAAAATACCTGGAAATCCTAGATCACCTTTTGTTGGACGGTGCGCCACTTGAAGGGTCTCCAGCAGATCTCCAGCATCCTGAGAGACTGCTAGAGCCGCACAACCAACCTCCGAATTCTGGGACTGTTATTCTTGGGATGAAAATTTGAGTGGAGCAATCGTGACAGTGACAATTCGACTACAGGAGAATGAATTGAGACGAAAATTTGTTATTTTGCATGATATTCAGCCTAGCAATTAAGTTCACTGCTCAATTAGTTACATTTATTCATTCAGCTGTTGGACATCCCTAAGCGCTGGATGACTGCATTCACTTAATCTAATAAAATACCACATGAACCACGAGAGCCTTCTGAACATAATGAACAAAAAGTAACAACCTAAAAATTTATCCCTAGTTAACCCAGATAAGATTTCACGCGACTTCGCGGATTTAACTCGCAGGGAGCGCGAGCTAGTAAACTCAACCTCCCAACCAACCGACATTCAGTACGAGTCCCTACTCGGCGAAATCATGTAAAATGGCCTGTGGGATAAAGACTCCAGGGTCCCCATGCCAGGAAATTCTTTGGGGTTGCCGATGGCTGATATGCCTAATATGTCGACTGTGCCCAGTGTGATGGTATGATGAACCACCTCTGCATGATCTCTATCTAGCGATATGTCATCCAAATCTCCGCCCTCAATCACATTGTTGATGGCTGTGGTCGGGGAGCGATGAAGGGAAGAGTGAGAGCTACAGCTGCGATCAGCGTGGTGCTCATGATCATGTATATAATGGACCGGTTGTCCCCCGCTTCCACTTCCACTCGCTGCAGCCAGCGCAGCATTGACATTTACAAGGAGCGCATTATGGCTGGTTCTGGGCGTGATATTCTTTTGAATGTATCCTATTACTCCCGTCAATTGATCCAAGTCTTCAATGGGATCTTCATCCAGCTTCTTCGACCACTTTCTCCACGTCTTTGTCTCTTTGAGCGTCAATCGCCTCCTTCTTCGACTGCAGCTCCTTCTGGTGTTCCTCCTCTTCATCAAGATTTTTCTGCACCTCAGCCGTTTTCGTCTTCTCCTTTTCGACTGCGTCATCAATAACTTTTTTATCTGCCGCTTTCTTTGCAAGACGGTCGCGCAGGTCATCAAACGTTCGTGTTATTCCATCGCGCACTCCTTCCCATTTCAGTGTGAGCTCGTGGAAATGCGGATGTTCCTTTTCTGTATGCAGAGCTGAGACAAAGACGGGGAAGAAGAGAGTTCTATGGCGATGATGATGGTTATGTTCGTGACGCGTTGGCGGAAACGCGATTGATTCGAGTCGAGATCCAATTTCTTTGACTTGCGTTACGTAGCCGGTAAAGGCTGCTCGAGCGACATCTGCCATCTGTTCTTAGCTTTGACTATCGAGGAGAAGGGCCTTACCGTCTCCCCCATCGGCATCAGCTCCTTTGAGATCTCTGGCATTGTCCGCTTGTTGACGTACGAAGTTTGGACCCGCAGATAGTGCGTGCTTGAGCTCGTCCAGATTCTTGTGCCTAGGCTCAAGATGACGGTTGGTATTGATCTCCTCGCATAGCTCTGCTGCTCTCCTAAGATCGGTTTGAATCTGTTTGATCAGATAGTCAAACGGTGAGGAAGCCGGAGGAAGTGGCATATCTCGAGAGTGTGGTTGCTTGGTGTCCTTTCGAGTGTTTCGATATTCTGTTGATATTATGAAAGATTCCTTATTCAGGTGAAATTTAAGATACCTGTTGTAAGTAAGTCTGCTTCATTAATTTGTATAGCAAGTGCTTGTAGAATTGACTCTTCTGTGAGATCAATATCACACCACTTCCTCAGCCGCACAGATAAAAAGCACCTAGAAATCTAGACTTCAAGTCGACAGGAGATCCGACGCAAGATAGGTATATTGAGGCGCAATATGAGTTGCATGTTTCAATCACCTGCCACGAGATCTCGCCGGGCCAAGACATTTTCAGCCTTTCTTTTCTCCAAGGCTGAAACTTGAGAGATAGGCGCAAGAATCGCGGCAGAGGTAGAACATTTCCACCCTCCGCCATTGGCGACAACATAGAAAGGAAAGGTTCAGTGGACCTCTCATGATCCTAGGGCCGATCACACTCTGTCCAAACACAACCTGCCCTAGCACTCCACCGCGGGACAAGGAAGTCAGGCCATCACAATTCCACACAATGGTGATCGCAATTCGCAACATTATTGTAGCATTTCCAATACAATCTACACACGGAGGTCGACGAACCCAATTTTGAATCATCGGCATCGCAATCAGGAGACCTGTTGTTTTGCTTATAGAATTAATTTCACTATTCCTTACCTAGTGATTCCGGACCATAATGTTGAGGCTTGGGAATTCGCCATTCTGCCGGCCCGCCAAAGGAAATAGCGAGGTAGTAGCCCCTGACGAATTCTCTCAACCTCCCCACTTCCCAACCCCCCTGTACATTTTGGAAAAGCAATATCCACCTCAACGCACGGTTTGTGTCTTGGTTCCCCGCTCGAGAATCAATAATTCCATAATTCGCGGGGCTCATATCATCATCATCATTGCGAGCTTTATAATCGTTTCTTCCCATTTACGAGTTTACGAGAGCAACGAAATTGATCAATTCGTAAAGAAAGAGGCTGTTATTCCCCCTAGTAAGATTTGACCCCTATCTTGAGAACGACTTACATGGTTTGTCTTCCTCTCTCACTTCCAGTGGACCATTCATATCCTAGGCTATTCAACCCCTACCTTTGCACCTGCAAATACTCCGCATATTAGTATTTTAATCCTGCCATCTTATGGCGCTAGAGCACTAGCTGCAGAATGATGCTACACCGGGCGCATGTTTCTCCCCCGCTCGACAAGCTATCTACAGTTCTAGGCGTCTATCCAACCACCAATTGCACCGGCAAAATCTAGCCGTCTCGACCATCTTTTTCTCCTCGATACCATGTGCTCTGAGCTTTCCTCTCCTAGGCAAAACCCCGGCTTCATTTGGGAAGGTAGCAGTTCCGATGATTGGGCCGGATTGTTGATGGTGGATGAGAAATTCCATTATTAAAACAACCATGTTTGCTAGGATTGTTGCTATTCCGGTGCAATCTCACTCTGCTGGAAGGTCACCGACTGCGCCGAAACTCCACAGCGCCGTCATCATGTAACTTGTTCAATTGTACGCGTCCCTTTTCGGATTTAGCGGTTGATGTTTGAACTACTGTAGTCAGATCAACCACCCTACATAAAGTGTCTCCCTGCCTCTCTTTTTTCTTGACCTCTTTCTTACCACGACTCTTAATATTTAAACCCTTGTCTTTTTATTATTCTTGTCGATTGCCATTCGCTTTCAGTTGACTCTTCCTGCATTGTCCATTCGCTATCAACATGCAGACCACACTCGCTCTCGTTGCCGCCTTGGCCTCCGTGGCCTCCGCTGTGCCCGCTGCTTCGGCTCCAGCTGGATGTTCTGCCACCTACTCTGGCTCATTCGACTTCACCACCTACTTAGCTGGTAGTGCCAAGCGTGATATCTCTAAGGTACGGACGATTCTCCTCGTTGACATTGAATGCATCTAACATATTCTTTAGCGCGCTTCCTCCTTCACCATCGTGGACTCAGTATTCAAGGACTCTGAAGGCCGAATTGGTGAAATTGTTGCAAACCACCAATTCCAATTTGATGCCCAACCTCAAGCTGGCTATATCTCTACTGGCCCATGGTCCGTCTGCTCGAATGGCTCCATCGCCCTTGGAGGCTCGACTTTCTTCTACCAGTGTGAAAAGGAGCCTAATGTCTATGACATCTACGACAACACTCTAGACCCCAGCTCCTTGGCTGGCTGCGAGGGCGTCACCATTGATATCATTCCCTCTGATGGTACTACACCAACTGCGTCCGCATCTCAGGCTACGGATGGTCAGCCTCAAGCTTCTTCAGCTACTTCAGCTGTGACCCAACTGTCGGAAGGTCAACCACAAGTCGGTTCCGCCACTGCCAAGCCTGCTTCTCAACTCAGCGACGGTATTTATCCTTCAGACCTCTAGTAGCAGAATTTTATACTAATAGAATTCAGGTCAAGTTCAGGCCCCAACTGCAGTGACTCAGCTCACAGATGGACAAATCCAGGCTCCAACTGCAGCACCAAAACCCACTGCAAGTCAGTTGACAGATGGACAGCCTCAAGTCGCATCTGCTACGGCTAAGGCTTCTACCGCCTCTCAACTCTCGGACGGACAGCCACAGGTCCCATCTGCCACAGCTACCGCTTCCCAATTGACAGATGGCCAGCCTCAAGTTCCATCTGCCACAGCTAAGGCTTCTACCGCCTCTCAACTCACAGACGGACAGCCACAAGTCGCCTCTGCTACTTCCAAGGCCGGTGCTGCCGCAACTCAACTCTCGGACGGACAGCCCCAAGTCGGTAACGCCACCACCTCCCCTGTTCCATTCACCGGTGCCGGAAACGTCATCGCTATTGGATCCTCTTTCACAGCTGCTTTCCTCGCTGTTGCTGCTGCCTTCTTGTAAAATTGAGGCCTCCAACTAGCCTTGGTGTATATACAGGTGTGTTGGGGTTTTGAGTGGGTGGCAAGGTCTTTTGGGGAGTTTAATTCGGTAATGGAAAGCGCGGCAAAGGTATAGTATTATGACTCTTATTGAACACAGGCTCAACGGGCAATTTGGAGGAGGATTAATTTGTTTGCATTCGAAAAAGACTTCGCAGCTGTAATGATCATGGGGAGATGAAGTTTTGTATATAAAAAGAGTTATCAGACTATCAAGACATATTTTGATTCATCGTGCCACTCGGTTTGCCATTGATTGATTCTTTGCTTCTACTCTCTCACATAATGATTGCCGCTGAATATCAATTGATTGTTCGGCATATTTCCCTCGTTGTACCAACTTGTCAATGTTTCCCTGCTTCAACGTTCTCAAACATGCCTGCCAAGGTGGTTGTTTACCTCGCGCATTTCCCCAGAACCGTTCATGCAACCCAATCTCCCGGAAATTATTCCTTCGCGTAGTGAGCTCGACCGGGACCGGCGCCTCCCTCTCTCGTTTGTGATCGACCTCCAAAACCGTGGGGTTAGCTCGTGTCCAGCACGAACCCGGTTCTGACTTCGTTCTCACGCTCATTTCATTTCCCAGTCCTTCCAAGGTTACCGAGACGTAAGGATTCTTGTCGGACGTTCCGACGGTATTTGGAGCACTTCAAGCACGGTCGTAAATCCTAATTTTCTACAATTTACTTTAGAGTTTGATGGTAAGCTTCAACGACTCAGCTTCCAACCATCAATCGCTCCACCGATCTGCTAGTAGCGATTTCAATCCAAACTAGACCTCACCAAAAAGTTTCCGGATGGCTTGGTAAAATGTTTCAGAGCTTAAACTCCTGTGGACCGAAATGAGTATGTTAGGCAGATCACGAACTTAGATTACAACGTGTGATATAGATCATCATCCGAACCAGACATATATCCGAAAGAAATATCGGCGCTTTTCTTTTGCCCGACCTTCTCCTTGCAATCTCTTGAAACGTGGCGTCCTTTTTCGCAGGAGCCAATTAATCAACAACGCCTTTCCACAAGGAAATTTCTTGTACTCATAGGATTTGCATGTCGAAATAGGGGTCGAAGGACCTTGTTTCATACGAGAGTTATGCAAAGCTAATGAAAAGCGAGTTATGCACGACTAAATTCGAGCGAACTATTTTGGTTCGCATTGCTAGCTGAGTTCCTGTAATACGAGATGCTGGTGTCATATACTAATACTCCTTAGCAAGAGTGTCACTGTTAGCTTAGAATATCATTTGACGTACGTCATTGACTCTTCCGACGCTATGATTTCTCTTCGGATACGATGGTACTATCGAGGCGCCGGCGACCTGGTGGAGGCAAGAGTCGTCAGTAATTACATGCCGTGATACGAGATGCTCGAAGAGGTTCGAGATTTTGCGACAAGACATTATCACAGGCCTGCCAATACCTCCATCGGTATCCCGCAAACATTTTATGAAGATATCACAGCCGAACAAGTCTGTGGCTCAACAATGAGACACAATGAGACGTGTATTATATGTTTTATTGAGTGTGCTTAACTTTTCTTCATAAATTATATCTCATACCAACCATATTGCCCCTTGAACTTAGTTGTAGGGAAATGGATCTGGCAAAGTGGCTGGCGTGTCCGTCCTCTTCTGATCCTGGATAAGGTGCTCGAAAGTACTCGAGTACGCCACTCTTTCCGTCAAAGTATCCAAGTCCCATAAGTTCTGCAAAAACTTCAAGATAGAAGTATGAGTGTA
>Ga0182030_10007082_pt1 | contig 23509 bp, 20 predicted proteins | sample 812S3MmetaG_FD_121299 | JGI IMG/M metagenome (GOLD analysis project Ga0182030, IMG submission 121299) | Permafrost microbial communities from Stordalen Mire, Sweden - 812S3M metaG (Illumina Assembly) | ecosystem: Environmental > Terrestrial > Soil > Wetlands > Permafrost | place: Sweden...
CCAGCCCCTTACCTCAACCGACACTGCCGTCCTCGCCGACTTCGACAACCGCACCGGAGAACCCGTCTTCGAGGATGCTCTTCGCCAGGGCCTCGAGGTTGGACTGGCCCAGTCTCCCTACATTCATGTCATGTCCGACCGCAAGGCCGTGGTCATTATGAAACAGATGGGGCGCGCTCCCGAGGAACGCATGTCTGGCCAGACCGCCATCGAGGTCTGCCAGCGCACCGGCAGCAAGGTCACCATTCAAGGTTCCATCGCCACCCTCGGTACCACCTATCTGATCGGACTCGCCGCCATCCGCTGCGACACCGGCGAGCTGATCGCCAATGAACAGGTGCAAGCCCGGCGCAAAGAAGACGTGATCGACGCCCTCGGCCGCGCTACCGCCCAGTTGCGCGCCCGCCTCGGAGAGTCGCTGCCCTCGATTCAGAAATACAACGCGCCTCTCGAGCAGGCCACCACTTCCTCACTCGAAGCTCTGAACACCTACGGCATCGCTCTCTCCACCTGGGACCGCAAAGGAGATCAGGCATCGGTCCCGCTCTTCAAGAAAGCCGTCGAGATCGATCCCAACTTCGCCGTCGCCTACGGTGCCCTCGCCACCGTCTATCACAACCTCAACGAAGCCGAACTTGCCCGCCAGAATGCAACCCGCGCCTATGAACTGCGCGAGAGAGTTACCGAACGCGAAAAGGGAACGATTGAATCCCGCTACTTCCTCTATGTCACCGGCAACCTCGAAAAGGCTGCCCAGGTATACGAGTTCGCTATTCAGAACTTCCCCCAGTCCGCTGGAGGTTTCAGCCATCTCGGCACCACCTACGCCGGATTGGGACGCTACGACAAAGCCGTCGACAGCCTGCGGAAGTCCCTCAGCCTCGATCCCACCCGCGCCCCCACCTACGCCGATCTCGCCGCCAACCTGCTCGCCCTTGACCGCCTTGACGATGCCGCGGCCGTCCTCGAGCAAGCCGGCAAACGCGGCCTTCAGACCGATGGCTTGCTTCAGGACGAGTATTGGGTCGCCTTTCTCCGCGGTGACAACCCCGCCATGCAGCGCGTTGTCCTCCGCGCCCCCGATGTACCCGGCGCGTCAGTACTTTTACTTTCCGAGCAGGCCAATACCGAGGCCTATTTCGGCCACTTCGAAAAAGCTCGCCAGCTTTCACGGGCGGCTGCGGCACAGATGCAGCGCGACGGTCAAACCGAATCGGCCGCCGATTGTCTCGCCGTGGCTGCGCTCCGCGAAGCTGAAGTTGGAGCCGCCGACCGGGCCCGCCACGACATCGCGGCCGCCATGAAGCTCTCCCGCGGCCGTGGCGTGCTCGCTCTCGCGGCCCTCGTCCTGGCGCGAAATCGAGACATCATGGGAGCCAAAACCCAGCTGGCCACCCTGAATTCGCAATATCCCGAGGACACCATCCTGCAAGGATATTGGCTTCCTACCATCCGCGCCGAACTCGCCCTCCAGGCCCGGAAACCAGACCAAGCCCTGGATGCGCTGAAGCCCGCCGAACCTTTCGAGACCGCGGCTCCCACTTTTTCCGTCGCCACGCTCGATCCCGCCTACGCCCGCGGCGAAGCCTATCTCGCGGCTGGCGACGGACAAAAAGCGCTGGCCGAATTTCAGAAGCTCACCGCCCACCCCGGCCTCGCCTTGAATTCAACCCTCCGGGCCCTCGCCCGTCTCGGACTGGCTCGAGCTTATGCGCGAGCTCACCAGTCCGCCCAGGCTAGCCAGGCCTATAGCGACTTCCTCCAGCTCTGGAAAGATGCCGATCCCGAAATCCCAATCCTCCAGCAAGCCCAGGCGGAGTACGCCCGGCTGTCAAACGGGCGTTAGTTTATTGCGTTCAACCGCTTGACGTTTACCAGTAACCCGCTTCCGTGGTTCGGCTTGCGGACATTTGTACGCACATAACGATAAGTACAGTGTTCCACGTGGAACACTTCTCGCTTTTGTCACTTCTCGATCCGCTGCAGCCGGAACAGCAGCGTCCCCCACCCCAGCTTCACCCGCATCTGGACCGGGGTGTGGCTGGCATCCTCTGAATACCATACCCACACCTTGCCCTTGGACTGCAGCGGCCCCGACGTGGCCTCGGCCGTTACCAGCACCGCCGGAAAACTTCCCGCCGGCACCTTGATCAACTCCCGCTTCTCCACCGTCGCCCGAACCATCGTCGTCTTCCCGTCGCTGATCGGAAACTCGTAGATGGAGCCGGACTGTAGCGCCAGCGACTGCAGATAATAGAAACCCGTAATCACGTCGGTCGAGCAAGCGGCCAGATCGTTCTCCACATGCTTGCTTTCGCCTGTTTTCAGATTCTTCTCATCGAGCGTGCTTTTTTTGTGCGCGTAGTCAAAGTGGATCGAGGTCTCGCGTTTGTGCGCCCCTTCCTCGCTGTGCTTGAAGATCGAGAGCGAGCAGAACGTTCGCGGGTCGAAGCGGGATTCGAAGCGGTCGTGCACGGGAAAGATCACGTTTACCGCTCCCAGAGATTCAGCGGAAGCCGTGACCTTGCGCTCGTTGCCGGCAACGTCCATTCGCACCACGGCATTTCCGGCGGGGATCAGATGCCACTCCGCCGCATAAACGTAACTCCGTCCATCGGGGAAAGGATAGTTGGGGCGGGGAGGCTCGACCTTTACGGGAGCGGGACCGATGGTTGCCATCGGCGCCGTTGGCTGCGCCCTCAACTCCGCCGCGACCATGAGCAGGAGACAAAGCGCCGCAACCGGCGTCCGCCAACGTTGTGCCGTCACCGGGGCTGAACCGCATGGATTTCCAGGGGGAGGGCGCATGCTCCACGGCAGACTATCACACCAGTTTGATCATGAGCTTCGCCAGCAGAATGGCGAGCACTACCAGACAGCCGAGGCTCGCCTGGTATTCCCGGTGCTTCCAGAAACGCTCGGAGGAATAGGCGCTGTCCTGGCGGCTATAGGGTGTGAGCCGCGGCAACATGCGCGGCACGTGGCGGGCATAGTCGTCGTATCCGGGAAAGGTCTGACGCAGGTAACGCTCTTCGCCGGCGATTACGGGAACATAAATCACGGCAAACATGAGGAGCATGATGGCGACCACCCACCAACTCCGCGCCGCGACGGCGAAGCCGGCGGCCAGCAGTAGGGAGCCCAGGTACAGCGGATTGCGGGTGTAGGCATAGGGACCGCTGGTGGTGAGCTGCTTGTCTTTTTGCACGTGGCCGGAAGCCAGTCCGCGCAACACCAGCCCCGGAACCAGCACCAGCGTGCCGACGAGGAGTGAAGTTCCCGTTGGCTGCGCCAGTATCAGGAAGACGCCGGCAAACACGAATCCTAGCGGCACGCGAATGCGACGAGCCACGCGCGACCAGGTATTGGCGGCGACGGCGGCAGTCTGCGATCCGGGTTGTGAGACTTCAGTCACTTGATTGGGAAGAATAAGGTTCCGCGCTCGGCAGCAGGTTGCGAGCTGCCGTGACGACGTCGCTGACGGTGATCTCGAGCAATCCTGGTTCCGGCTCGCGGCGCCGGGCGTGATCGGTGACACTGCTCGCGCTTCGGAGCACCACCGAGCGTGTTCCGAAAGGCCCATTCCGCGCGGGATTGGTGGGACCAAAAATTGCGACCACTGGAATTTTCAATGCGGCTGCCAGGTGCAACGGCCCGGTGTCGCCGCCAATGAAGAGCCGGGCGCGGCGGGTCAGCGCGATCAACTCGGAAACCGAGCAGGAGAGGGTTCGTGCCGCTCCCGCGCTGGCGGTTTCCACGGCCGCGGCCAGTGCTTCTTCTCCTGGACCGTAGTTTACGACCGAGCCGATTCCGTCTGACGCCAACTCCCGCGCGACCTGCCCGTAACGCTCAGCGGGCCACCTCTTCGCTCCCCAGCCCGCGCCGGGATTGAGAATGGCAAAGTTTTTTGCGGTCAACGGGAGGTCGGCAATTTTGTTTTCCGCATCCGGGTCGAGGGGAAAATCGACCTGCGGTTGCGGGATCGTCGCTGGGTCTGTGACGGCTGCCGCCAGCGTCAGCCCCTGTTCGATGACATGAGCCCGGTTGGCCTGCAGGAGCACTTGCCGGGTATAAAACATGCTGGCAACATTCTCGCGCGGCTGGGCGCTGCCATACACGACGGGCGCTCCCGACCAGCGCGCCAGCAACGCCGAACGCGCCGCCCCCTGAAAATCGATCGCCGCCTCATAGCGGATTCCGCGCACCTGGCTCAAACTCACGGCCATCTGCTGCCAGGTATTGAAGGAGAAAGGCGCCCGGCGCCAGGCGGCGGTATTGACGGCGTGGACGCGGTCGACCAGGGGACGCTGGGGCGAGCGCGATCCGGATCGCGGGTAGCGCAGGGTGCAGAGCAGTTCAGCCCAGCGCTCTTCGACCAGCCATCCCAAAGTTGCCCGCGGATAAGCCTGGCGCAGCGCGGCCGCCGCCGGCAGCGTGTGAATAATGTCTCCCATGGCACTGAGGCGCACAATGAGCAAGCTGCTGAATGGCGGAGCGCTGTCGGGGCTAGAACCGGTCATCCGCAAGGCCTCATGAATTTTGCGACCCCAGCCGTGAGCGCGCGCGAATTATGTCAGTGACGGAATGATCTTTCGGATCGCCGACGATAACAACGCGTCCGCCAGACGCCTCTACTTCGGCTCGTTCGGGAACGCTCTCCACCGTGTAATCCGTTCCCTTGGCATGAAAGTCAGGACGGATTTCGCGAACCAGGGCGCGCACATCCTTCTCTGGGAAAATGACGACGGCGTCTACGTCGGCGAGCGAGGCGAGGATTTCGGCGCGCTCTTCGGCCGGCATCACGGGTCGTCCTTCTCCTTTCAGGGCGCGCACGGATTCATCGGCGTTGACGGCGACAATCAACTTGCCGCCGATGTCGCGAGCGGCGTGCAGGTAGCGCACATGACCGACGTGGAGCAGGTCGAAGCAGCCGTTCGCGAGGGTGACGCGATTGCCGGCGCGGCGCCAGTCGGCGACAAGTTGCCGCAGTTCGTCGCGCGAAACTACCTTCGGATGGAGTGTTGCGCTCACTGCTCCCGATCTGACGCAGGGACGCGGGTCTGCGCGCGTCCGGACGTCCCGACGGGGCGAGGCCCCGTCCCCACACAACTCTTACATCTAATGATAATGCTTGCGGTTTAGTGCTGACGATCAGTGGGCAGGGTTTTTCCCAGGGCTTCGAGCAACTCCTGCTGGCTGACCGTCGCGGTGCCGCGTTTCATGACCACGATGCCGCCGGCGTAGTTTGCCAGATGGGCAGCCTCCTCGGCGGTTGCACCCGCGGCCAGAGCGGCGGTGAAGGTAGCGATGACGGTATCGCCCGCGCCGGTGACATCGGCGACCTCATCGCTGCCGTAGATCGGAATATCCACCGGCTTATGGCGGCGCGGGAAAACCACCATGCCATCCTTGCCGCGCGTGATCAACAGCGACTCCAGATTCATCTCGCCGGCAATCTGGTCTCCGGCGGCTAAGAGACGCTCCCAATCGTCGCCGATGCGAATGCCAAGAACCTCTTCGACCTCGGATTCATTGGGGGTTGCCGCCGTGACGCCGGAAAACTCGAGCATGCGATGGCGCGAGTCGAGAGTTACCGGAACCTTGTCGATGCCGCGCTTTTCGCGAATCAGGTTCAGCAAGCTGGGGGTGGCGGCACCGTAGCCATAGTCGGAAACCAGCAAGGCATCGGAGGCGCGCGCATATTCGCGGGCGGCGAGCACGAGCTCGCGGCGTAAATGCGAACTCGGGCCCTCGGTGGGTTCGCGATCGAGGCGGACGACCTGTTGGCCGGCAGTGTGCGCGAAGCCGGCGAGGATGCGAGTCTTGGTGACGGTAGGGTAGCTCTTGTCCTTAAAGACGCCACTGACCGGGATGCGTTTGTGGCGGAAAGCGCGCAACAGCAGTTTCCCCGGCTCGTCGTCGCCGACAATCCCAACCGGCAAGACGTTGACTCCGAGGTCGGCAAGATTGTAGATCGCGTTGGCGCCTCCGCCCGGGACTACTTTGCGGTCATGGTGTTTGAGAATGAGGACTGGGGCTTCGCGCGAGACGCGAGAGATTTCACCGAACACGAATTCGTCCGCGACGAGATCCGCGAGGACAGTGACGGTGAGCTTGGGAAAGGACTCAACAATCTTCCGCAGGCGGTCGTTTTCTTTAATCAGTTTTGTCATCAGTCTGCCGGTCCCGAGGCGCAACTGAAGATTTTCTCACGAGCGGGGGCCTGGTTTGTTGATTCTGGCTAAAATCGCATCCACAACAGCAGCAGGATGATCAAGGGTAACGGTGAGAACGGCGGCTGCGAGGGGATTCAGGTCGGGCAGGAACCGGCACAGATTGATGGCATCTTTCTCGGTGGTGAGGAAGCCTCCGGAGCTGAGGCGGTGGCGCATGGCCAGCAGACGCTCGATGTCACCGCTGTCATAGGCATGATGGTCGCGGAAAGCGACCTCGGCCGCAGGAGTGATTCCGGCGGAGCGCACCTGGGCGAAGAACTGCTGCGGCCTCGCGATACCGCAGAACACAATCGGTGAAATGGGCGGGTTCGGGAGAACGAGATTGCGCTCGACTCGCCAGATCGGCTTTCGCAGTGCGGACAAAGAATGGCCCGGCGCCAGGGCTGTGGGCAGAACCACTGCGTCAGCGCGCGCGAGCGAGGCGAGGGGCTCGCGTAGCCTCCCCGAGGGCAGCAGTTGGTCGGCGAAATCGCGCTCTGTCAGGAGGACGATGTCGAAATCACGTGCCAGAGAACGATGCTGGAAGCCGTCGTCGAGGATGTGCAGGTGGGAGTGGAATTTCCGTTCGGCGGTTCGGCCGGCGTCATAACGGCTTTCGCCGACGATTACGGGGACGCCCAGGCGCCGCGCAATTAGCAGTGGTTCGTCGCCGAAATCAGCGGCGGTGCCGTCTTTCTCGACCACCATGACACCGCGAGTTCCGCGGCCATACCCGCGGGTCAGAACGTCGAAGGGAATGCCACGGGACTGCAGGAGGGAACCCAACGCGATCACGAATGGAGTCTTGCCCGATCCGCCCACCGACAGATTGCCGACACTGACTACGGGTTGTTCCAGGCGCCGCGAGGGAAGCATGCCCCGATCGTAGGACTTGTTTCGCAGAGCGGTGGCCGCGGCGTAAAGTCCGGTGAGCGGATTCATGAGGGAACGCTCGACCGTTGCAGGAGTTGGAGGAGCGCCGCGATGGTTCTGTCGGTAGCGCCACGCTGCGACTGGAGCGCCGCCAGCGCGTTCCGTCCGAGGGTTTCACGCTCGCTTTGATTCTCCATCAGTTCCATAAAGACTAGCGGGAGTTCGGCGAGTCCGACGATGCGGACGGCATTGCGACTGGCGAAGAAATTGACGACATCCCGAAAATTTTCATAGTGGTTGCCGGTAACAATGGGAACGCCGTAGAGTGCGGGCTCAAGAATGTTATGTCCGCCGCGCGGCACCAGGCTTCCGCCCACGAATGCGACCGTGGCGAGGGAGTAGAGCGCAGCCAACTCCCCGATGCTATCGAGCAGAAAGACGCCGCCCACCACCGCTTCGCGGTGGTGGGGATCGAGCGCCCACTGCGAACGACGCCACATGCGGAAGCCGAGTCTCTGGACGAGCTCCGCGACTTCGGCAAAACGCTCCGGGTGGCGCGGGGCAAGGATCATCACGGCTGTGGGGTAAGTGGCGAGGAGGTTGCGAAATGCCGAAAGGAGCGATCCCTCTTCGTCCGGGAGCGTGCTGCCGCAGACCAGGAGGGTTGCTGCCCCGGAGTTGAGAAAGCAGTCGCGAAGGCTGGCAACGATCGGAGGCAAGGGCGGCGGCGCTACATCGAATTTCAGGTTGCCCGCTACCGTGACCCTTGCTTCGGGGGCGCCGATTTCGACGAGGCGCTGGCGGTCTTCTCCGGTCTGGGCCAGGAAAATGTCAACATTTTCCAGCGTCTCCTGGAGCAATCTGGGAAGCCAGAAGCGAAATCGTTTGTAACCCGGAAGGGAGCGATCGGAAATACGGCAGTTGATGACGGCGATGCGAGCGCCGCTGCGCTTGGCGAGCCGGAGAAAATTGGGCCAGAATTCAGTTTCGGCGACGACCACCAGTTCTGGCCGCAGGGCATCGAGGTAAGGCTGGATGGCGAACGAGAAGTCCAAGGGGAAATAGAAAACGTTCTCGGCTCCAAAGCGCTGAGCGGCGAGTTTCTGTCCGGTGCTGGTCGTGGTCGAGACGAAGACCCGATGGGAGGGGAAATTCTCTTTCAGTGCGCGGACGACGGCGCTCGAAGCGACCACCTCGCCCACCGAGACGGCGTGGACCCAGATCGAGGGCTGACGGCCGGGAGGAGCAGAAAGGGCGGGTGGAACGGCGCCGAACCGCTGGCGCAATCCGGCCCGATATTTGCCGTGCCGCATCATCTGCAGCAGCCAGTAGGGCAGGGTCAGGGCCAGGAAAAAAGTGAGCAGCGCACTGTAGAGCGCATACATGACGGGAGTCCCATTCTAAATGGGAGCTTGAATTCGAGGTTCGACGGGCGAATTGCAGCAACGCTTTCGCCGACGGCAGGTTGAGATCCGGCATCCTATAATTCACGTATGCACAGTGAAAGTTCGTCACGATCGTCCTTCGCCTGCGCTCCGATGCCGAGAGGTTCGCGTGCAGCGGGCGTCTGCGGTTTTGTGTTGCTCTGCTGCCTGGGCGCGGGGGCGGCAAAAGAATTTGTGATGCCTTCGGCACAACCGGCGCGCACCTACCCGGCGCACGACGACCATCCGACGGAGAAGGTAGCGGTGGCGGTCGATCCGTATGATGTCGAGAACAAAGCTTCGATCTTCAGCGTCAACTACCGCGGCAACGGATACCTGCCGGTTTTTTTTGTCATTACAAATGATGGCGATCAACCTGTGTCTTTGGTCAACATGAAAGCGCAACTGAATACAAAGGATCGCAGCAAGCTGTACGCATCGACGACGGACGATGTAGTGCGGCGGCTTTCGCGGCCTTCGCGGAACGACCGGCCGAATACGTTGCCGATTCCGCTGCCGCGGAAAGAAGTGAAAGGAGGGGTAAGCCGCAAGGTGTGGGACGAAATCGAGCAGGCGCAGTTCAGCGCGAAGGCGGTGGAACCGCACTCGACGGCGCGGGGATTTTTGTTTTTCGACATTGCGGATATTGCGAATCCGCTGCCTGGAGCCAGCTTTTATCTGATGGGAGTGGACGACGCCAAGGGCAATGAGTTGATGTATTTTGAGATACCGATGGAGAAATACCTGAGCGCGCCGGAGGCCAAGAAGCCGTAGCGGGGCGGCGGGGGCATGAGGGGCGGCGCCGCGAGGCATGGCGCTGCGATGGCGTGGATATAATCTTCCGATATGGCTACGAGTTCAGCGATTTCCGAGGGACTTCTCGCGAAATACGAGCCGGTGATTGGATTGGAAGTCCATGTCCAACTGCTGACCGCTTCGAAGATATTTTGCTCTTGCTCGACTCGCTTCGGGGATCCGCCGAATACGAATGTGTGTCCGGTGTGTTTGGGACTGCCGGGGGCCTTGCCGGTGCTGAACCGTAAGGCGGTGGAATTCGCGGTGCTGGCGGCGATGGCGCTGGAGTGCCGCATCAACGAAGTTTCGATATTTGCGCGGAAGAATTATTTCTATCCTGACCTGCCCAAGGGGTATCAGATTTCGCAGTACGACAAGCCGCTGGCGGAATTTGGATTGATAGAGATCGATCTGAACGAAGGTGAGAGCGGCAGGAAGAAAATTGGCATCACCCGGTTGCATCTGGAAGAGGACGCGGGCAAAAGTCTGCACGAGGGCTTTGCCGACTCCGCCCATAAGACGGCCATCGATCTCAACCGGACCGGGGTTCCGCTGGCGGAGATTGTCAGTGAGCCGGATATGCGATCGCCCGAGGAGGCTTACCAGTACCTCACGCGGCTCAAGGAAATCATTCTGTACACGGGCGTCAGCGACTGCAATATGGAGGAAGGGTCGCTACGCTGCGATGCGAATATCAGCGTGCGGCGGCGGGGGCAGAAAGAGTTTGGCGTGAAGACGGAGGTCAAGAACGTCAACTCGTTCCGCTTCGTGAAGCAGGCGCTGGAGTACGAGATTGAGCGGCATATTGAGATTCTCGAATCCGGTGGGAAGATCACGCAGGAATCGCGGCTTTACAACGCGCATGAAGGCAAGACTTACGGGATGCGGTCGAAGGAGCAGGCCCACGATTACCGGTATTTTCCCGAGCCGGATTTGCTGCCGCTGGTGGTGGATAAGAAGTGGCAGGCGGCGATCCGGGCCGGGCTGCCCGAACTGCCGGAAGCGCGGCGACAACGCATGATGAGAGAGTACGGCATTACCGCGGGCGACGCGCATACGCTGATGCTGACGCGGGCCATGGCGGATCAGTTTGAGGCGGCGGCGCGTGAGGCGAAGAGTCCAAAGCGGGTCGCGAATCTGGTGCAGAGCGAATTGCTGGGGCGACTGAAGGCGCAGGGTCTGGAACTGGAGCAGTCGCCGATTTCGCTGGCGGGGGTTGCCGCCTCGGCCGATCTGGTCGAGTCGGGTGCGATCTCGGGCAAAATGCTGAAAGATCTTTACGACTTGTGTTTCGAACGGGGGCAGGACTTTCCCGCCGTTTACGAAGCGGAAGGTCGCCCCGAGCAGTCGCGCGACACTTCGGCGCTGGAGAAGCTGGCTGATGAGCTGATCGCAGCCAATCCCAAGCAAGTCGAGCAATATCGCGCCGGCAAGAAAACCATGATCGGGTTCTTCGTGGGGCAGATCATGAAAGCCTCGAAGGGGCAGGCCAATCCGCAACTGGTGAATGAAGTGTTGACCAAGAAGCTGGAAGGCTGAATTTTGGTCGTTTGAGCTCGACCCTGCGCGCCATGCTGTCTCATGCTGCAAGGATTTCGAGCGTAATTTGCCTGTTTACGACAGTCATATTCCCCACGAACTCCTCCCACAAACGGAGCAAACCGTGCGACTCTGTGTACATGGTGGAACCGCTCTGCCCGAGGTGATGTCGCGAAACACTCGGCCCTCAGTGTGCGGACGTACCAGTCGTCAAGAGAACCAAACGCCTGATTTCAGCGCTTACGTGTACGAGGCAGCTAATAGATTGCTTCGGACACCGCCCGCCGAGTTGCCGGGGGGCCGCTCTACTTGGCCGCTCCCAGATTCTTCAGCACTTCTTCGGCATAGTGATTCGTGACTTTGGCGTCATCGCGGAGGGTCTCGTAGTATGCCGCTTTCAATAACTGCTCGCGGCGATCGCGCAATTGCTGGCGGATAGCCTGCTGCACCCGCGGATCATTCAGGTCCCGCTGACCGGCCGGCTCTTTTGAAATCAGCTTCACGATCATGTAAGCGTAGGGCTGATGATTGGTTGGGTTGATCATGGGAATCACGGGGGTGTACTGCCCCGGCTTCAGCTTCATCACGGCGTCCCGGGTCGCCGGATCGGCGTTCTTGAGCGCGGATTCGGGAGCCATGCCCAGATCGCCGCCGTTGTTGCTGGTTTCCGGATCTTCGGAATAATTCATCGCCATGGTGGCGAAGTCGTCGCCGCTGTCGAGGCGGTTGGCGATCATCTGGATTTTCTTGCGGGCCTCGGCATCGTTCTGCGCCTTGCTGTTCTGCAGATTATGCACCTGGGCGCTTACCACGCCGGAGACCATGATCTTAGCCAGGTGATATTGCGCTTCGATCAGGTTAAACTCGGCCTTGTGATCGTTGTAGTAGCCGGAAACGTCCTGGTCGGTGATGTTGATGCGCGAAGTGATTTCCTTGTTCAACACCTTGTCGCGGGTGAGGGAGCGGCGCAGATCGCGCTTAAAATCGTCGAGCGATATTTTTTTGTCCTGCAGGCGCTTGTTGAATTCCTCGGCGGTGTAGGGCGACTTGATTTCGTTGAGCTTGCGGTCGACTTCTTCGTCGGTTGCCAGGAGGCCGAGTTTCTCCGCGCGCTGCATCAGGATTTCAGTCTCGATCAATTCATTGAGGATGCTGAGACGAAGGCTGACGGCCTGTTCGCCGGTGGGCTGCTGATCCGATCCCGCGGTCTGGTTGGCGTAATACTTGTCGACTTCAGTGCGATCGATGGCGTGCCCGTTGACGGAAGCCATCACGTCGCCGCCGCCGCGGTTGCGATTGCAAGCCGAAAGCGCCATCAACAGAAACGCGGCAACCGCGATGAGGCCGGCTCGCGCAAAGCAGTTACGATTTTTCAATGTATTCCTCCGCCACAACGGCGAGTCCACAACTTTGCCACCGGAAGTCGGCCATTGGAAATCCTGTTCTAACGCGGATTCTTCAATTACAAATTCAGTTCTTGTGCTCGGGAGGCGCAACGCCGGCGTCCTTCAATGCCTGGTCGAGGGCGAGTCGGACTTCGTCCGCGGGCACGGCGCCATCCAGTTTCTGACCGTTAATGAACATCGCCGGAGTTGCTTCCACTCCAACCGTGTCCCCCTCGTGCAGCGACTCCCGCACGGTTTTTTCATCCTGCGCCTTGACGCAGGCCTGCAGCCTGGGGGTGTCAAGATTGTGCTTCTCGCCCTGCAGCATGGCCAGCTTGTCGAGTTCGGCATTCTGGCCCTCGCGCCCTTTTTCGCTGCCGATGGTGTGCTGATTGGCGTGCAGATAGTCGGCATAATCCCAGTAGGCATCGCCGTTCTGCGCCGCCAGGCAGTTCGCGTTCACCGCCGCGTGCACCGCCCAGGGATGAATTTCCTCCAGCGGAAAGTCTTTATAAACGAAAAGCACGCGGTCGCCATACTCCTTGAAGAGCCCGGGGAAAAGCGTCTGATGCATGCGCGAACAGAAAGGGCATTCGAAATCGTCATAGTTGACGACCGTCACCTTGGCATCCTTGTTGCCGCGCGTGGGACGCCCGCTCAGGTCGATCTTCTTCATGGTGTCGGCGTAGGGATCGCTGGTCAGATCCATTTTCGTCACCCGCAACAAAGTCTTGTGGTCGCGCGAGAGCAGGAATTCGAACTCCTGCCGCTTGCTGGGACTGGCAAAGGTAACGGTTAACGCGTCGTAGTTAGGAAACTCACTCGACCGCAGCGCTCCGACAATCACTTTCACTTTGGGTGGAAGCGAATAGTGCGCCCGGACGTGGCGCTCCACCACTCGCACAATGTCGGGAGACGGAGAAGCGGCGGATGCCGGAGAGGCGCCGGGACCCGGAGGGGATTGCGCCGAGCAACCCAGACAAATCAGCAGGAAACTTAGAAACGCGCACCGCACCATGATCAATCGGAACCACCTGAATGTGAAGGAATCGCTTGATTATCTCATGGCGGCAGGGCTGGCGCTGGCGACCGCCCAGATTCTGCCGACCGCAAAAAAGCCTGGGCGGCGCAGGTTGTAAAAGAAGGCAGGGTGAAGTGACACTGCACTTCACCCTTATGTCTAAGAAAGTCAACTGGTGGGACAACCGGGCAGTTGAATCGGCGAGAGAGTCGGCAAGGTGCTCTCGTCCGGATAGCTGTACGCGCCATCGATGGCCGTCGACGGTGATTGAAATTCGAACCACGGCAAGAGCGCCACATTTTGCGGGTGATAGGTCATGCCGTTCATGGTGATCGGATAGGTAGCGTGCGGCAAACCCTCGATGACGTCGCCGACCTCCAGGTTGTCCTGGCAATTCCCGTTGGGCGACAGCCACCAGGGAGTGAGATTGTGCTTGCCATCGCTGACCACGAAAGGATCGTTGAAACTCTCGGCCATTTCGTGGCCGAGCGCGGTCACATCGACAAAGCCCGCGCCGAATAATCCCGGACTGATCCAAGAAGAGTAGTCGACGACGTAACGCCTCTCCCGGTTGCCATTGGTGGGATCTCCGGGTTCATAGTCGTAGTCGTGATAGCCGAGCACGCAGCATTCGTTGGGATTGCCGTTAAAGTAGAGGTAGGTGTTGGGGAACAAAAAAGTCGAAATATCTTTGGTGGTGATATCGCCGGCATTCTCGGCCGCACCGATCGGGGTGGTGGTATCGGTTGGAGTGGACGGGAAAATCAGGTTGCCGAAGGTATCGTAGTCGATGAGCACGTAGAGGCAACAGGCGCCACTGTTCTTGAGGGCGTAGTAGTAGTAGCCGGAAGGCACCTGCATGGTGCGCTCCTGCTTGAGACTGGCGAGCAGCATGGTATGCCAGTCCGGCGCCATCGTGCTCCAGAACTCGGCGCGCTGAATCGCGTCGGTGATTTGCGTGGGAGTGGGGCTGCTGGTGAAGGTCGAGTTCTGGAACAACGGCGATTGCAGTACGGGGAGGATGTAGGGTTTGGGGTCGTAATGCAGAAAGACGGAACCATCGGGATTGAGCAAATCGAGAGCTACCGGCACGACTGGCGCGTTGATGTAGGTGGTGCCGCCGAGTTGCGGCGGGTTACCGACCATGTTGAAGAGCCAGGCGTTCTTGGGCTTGCCGTTGGGATCATAGCCGGGTGTTTTGAAAGAGCCGTTCCAGTTGGTCACAGAATCGACTCCGGGGGTGCCGTTGGCATTGTGCCGGGCCGAATTGCTGTGGCCGCGCGGCGCTGGAACCGTGAATCGGGGATGGGCGTTGGCAAGATAGTTGGCTGGAAGTTGACGTGCGTCCTGGGCGATTGCCAACATCGCTGCCAGCAGAGTCGCTGCGGTAACCATCAGAGAGAGTGTGAATCGTGTGCGCATCGTGGAATCTCCTGTCCAATGAAGGGGCAGATTCGAACCGGTAAATCCGGCTTGACTTGAAAACAGATCGCGAATTGTACATCGATTTTGCCTGTCGGCGATACTGTGAAAAAACTTTCACTTGGAGCTGGCCCAGGCTCAGCGGGGCTCATTAAGGGAACCTCTAAGCCAGTACTCGCATTGTGGGGCAGCAAGCGGCGGTACGAGTGCGCGGGTTTTCGCGGACAAGAGTGTCCGCGCCACATAGTTGATCAGAGATGCGCCGTTTAGCGTTGTCCGCGCAGCAGATCTTCGGGCGTGAGCAGTTGATTCATCGACCCGGAACGAAATCCTTCGAGGTCGAGCGTCAGAAACTTGAATCCCAATGCTTTGAAGGCGGCGGTGAACTCGCGAGTCATCTCGACGGTCAAGGCGCGGGGAAGTTCTTCGCGTGCGATTTCGAGGCGGACGATTTCACCGTGATGGCGCACGCGGAACTGGTGAAAGCCGAGGGCGCGGAGTGCGTCTTCACCGCGCTCGATCACAGTGAGGGCTTGGGGTGTGACCGGGCGTCCGTATTCGATGCGCGACGAGAGGCAGGCGGAGGCGGGCTTGTCCCACACCCGCAAGCCGGCTTGGCGGGACAATTCGCGGATCTCGGCTTTGTTGAGTCCAGCTTCGAGCAACGGGGCGAGCACATGGTGCTGCAGCGCGGCCTGCTGGCCGGGACGAAAATCGCCTTGGTCATCGGCATTGACGCCGTAGGCGATGGCGTCGAATCCGCGAGCTTCGCGGTAGCGCTCGAGCACGGTGAATAGCTCATCCTTGCAGTGAAAACAGCGCATGGCATCGTTGCGAATGTAGGCTGGATTTTCCAGTTCCAGAGTTTCGACCACCGCGACGGGAATTTCGCGCTCGCGCGCAAAGGCGAGCGCATCCTCAAGATGAGTCCGCGCCAGGCTGGGGGAATCGGCGATTACGGCGAGTGTGTGGCCGCCATTCACCTCATGCGCCATCCAGGCCAGAAAAGCGGAGTCCACGCCTCCCGAGTAAGCGACGATCAAGCGGGGGCGCCGGGCGAGGATCTGGCGCAGGAGTTGCGCTTTCTGCTCGAGGGTGGGGGATGGATTCAAGATCTCCATTATCTATTATCTGTGATCTGTGATCGAGGGCGCGCCTGGCTTTCGTAGGTTCAGTACAAGCGCTCTTGCCGTCTCAGGTTGCCGAAGGCGCCGATGTTCGCGAGGGTGAACGAGAAGCGATATTGATTCTCGTTGCGCACCGATCCCAGGGCAAAACGTCGGTATTCGAGGCTCAAGCCGCAGCAGTCCCAGTTATAACTGGTCTGGGCAGTGGCATACTGCAGGGCCCCATGGTTGGAGTCGAAGCCGAAGCTACTGGCGGCGCTCAAGCCACGCTTGTTGAGCTGGCCGTAGCCAAAGAGCACGCGAAACTGGTGGAAATCGCCTGCGCCGGTCTTGTCGATCACGCGCAGGAAGGCGTCGCCACCTCCGACCGTGAACAAGCCCCAGTGGTAATTCACGAGCGCTGTGCTGGCATTGATGCGGCCGGCATTGAGGTCATAATCGAGGTCCCATTCGGTGTTGGTCCGCGGGCTGGTTTCAACGCGGAGACGGGAAATGATGGGAGCGAAATGCCGTTCGGAATCGAGAAAGGCGGTGCCGGTGAAGTCCGCAGTCGAAGTAAATACGTTGCGCAGGCCGGTGATCAGGGCATTGCCAAAGGTGGGATCGAAAAAATACTTCTGACCGATTTCCCAACTCAAAATCTCTCGTGGACCTGAGGTGCAGGTCTGGGCGTCCGGGTTCGGAGGCGCTTCCCAGGGCACGGCTCCGACCTGCGGCACACCGCCGATGGTGAGTGTGCTCATACCCGCCACATCGCAATCCATGGCATTGGGATCGAGGCGCTTGGCGTAGAGACGATTGACCAGCGAGTATTCGATTTCATTGGTGTTGGTGAGGACATCGGTGGCATCGAAACGCAGAATGCCGGCGAAGTTATTGATGCCGGTTACATAGTCGTACTTCATGCGCGGCTCCATCACGTGCTTCCATTTGCGTCCAAGCCAGGGACGATCAAAGACTCGCGACAACGCGGGCGGGCGTAGTTCCACGGCAGCCTCGAGCGATTTGCGATTGAGGATATCGTCGGCAGCGGTGACGGAATTTGCCGGGTTGCCCTGCTCGGTGTAGAACGTATCGCGCAGAGTAAGGGCGGGACGGAACGACCATCCTCGCCATTGCATGGGCATCGTGAGCGACGGGGCGAAATCGAATCGGCCGACCATGGGGCCGGTGCGAAAGCCAAGCTGGCGGCGCTGTAATCCCTCGGCCGCGCTCTCGAACGACCAGTAGAGCGGGGTGTTTCCCAACTGGCGTTCCTCTCCAGAGATGAAAAAACTCGGCGTGTGCAGAATCCTCACCAACTCGGTCTGGGTGAGCGTGGTGCAGGCTGCGTCGGTTGCCGGGTTGCAGACTTCGAAGTTCTGGTAACGCTCGGCTAAGGCATTGAAGTGGAATCCGTTGGTCGTGTTCGATAGAAAAATCTGGGAGCGGACTTCGGAGTCGATGGCCTGGGTGTAAACGTCGGTGAAGGCGATGCGGAAAACGAAAGAACTCAAATAGTCGACATTGGCGACGCCGCGAAAATTTCCGAACGTATGGGCGGCCTGGAAGCGGGCGTCTTCGCCGCCTTGATCCTGGCGTGGACTGCCGATGCCGCGGTCGACCATGCCCTCATACGTGAAAAACAGGTAAGCGCTGTCGCTGGGACGAGCGCGAAAATTGCCTCGTTCAAACCAGCCGCGTTTGGAGTAGTATTCCGCGCCCATGGTGGCGTCCATGCTGCGATTGAAAACCCAGTACACGGAATCGCCGACAATCTTGCCCTTGGTGGAGGAATTGCCGAAGCTCGGAATCAGGATGCCGGTGTGGCGCTGTTGTTTCTGAACCGGGACGGTTACGAACGGAAAATAAAAAACGGGCATGCCCAGCAGCCGGAAATCGCTGTTGTGAATCTTGGCGGTGGCATCCACATCGACCCAGATGTGCCGCGCGGCGAAGAGCCACTTGGGACGCGGCAGTTCGCAGGTGGTGACCGTGCCCTGGCGCACTAAATAGTGATCGGGACCAATTTTTTCGACAATCTTTCCAGTAAAGGCAAAGGGATTGGAACTGGTGAGAACGTAGCGGGAATTGCGCATGCGGAATCCCACGGTTCCGATTACGCTGTAGAAAATCCCCGCGGCCGTGCGGATATTGTAGGTGCCGTGACTCGCCTCAAGGTGCTCGTCGTAGGGTCCGCCATCGAGCACGACATGGCCTTCCAGTTCACTGTCTCCGGTGTCCGCGTGGTAGGTGACTTGATCCGCGTGGAGGATGTAAGTGCGATAGTCAATTTCGACATCGCCGCGCAGGTGGTAGATGGCGCCATCCTTCTCCTGCTGCACGGCCCGAATCGTGACCTCTTCCTGCGTTTGACCGGGAGGCATGGTCACCGGCGCCGGGTTCGTCGAGGACACGGTGGCAGAACCCGCCACTGTGGCGGCGGCAGAGGGCAGCGTCTGGCTGGTTACTATCCCGGAGGCGAGAAGCAGATGACAGACCAGTGCGGTCGTGATAAAGATTCGAGAGCGGGTGATCATTAGCGGTGATCTGCAAGCGACGCGTGCGCTCCGCCAGCCGGTCTGCCAACGGGAACCAACTGACCTTAGCACGCGAGTGGCAAGCGAAGCAAAGCTCTGCATACTTACGCTCCCGGGCGGCTGGCGGTCTTCGTGACTTGCCAGCGACCGCCTGATTTGGCGCCGCCGGTTCGACGCCGAACCGATCACCACTGGACTGATGACTGCGCAGATGACGACGGGATCGACGAGCTATCGGGGTGACGGCGATGCCGCCGTTCACGAAAATCGCTTGGTCAGCGATAACGCTGTTGAGGGTGCGTCGCTCGGACGGGAAATCAGTTTGCAACATAATCTGAATGCCGGCGCGATTGCCGATCAGGAGGCCGATCCGGTTCTCGGTTTGAACGCTGACCGGGATGCGAGTTCCTGGCGGGTAGAGGTGGCGACTCGGCTGCAGCGATATCGAACGCGCCGCAAGCCCCGGACACCGCGCTATCCCTCACTGCTGCTGCCCTTTGATGCGTCCGAAAGCTGGCCTCGTACGGCCTCGACGGACGGATGCATGCGGGTGGCGACCGAGACTGCTCCCGCTCAACAAGACTCGGGGTCGGCGGCAAACGAAGAATCGATGGCGGGCCCGGCAGCGGGCGTCGCGAGACTTCGTCTGGCTGAAGCTGACTTCGGTAAACCCGACTTCGCTGAGCCTGGTGATAAAGAACCAGGCTCGACGTTGCTGCCGGTCGCGGAGAAGACGGGGGGACAGGGACCACAGCGGTATCCGGAGCAAGGTCAGGAGCAATTCGCCAAGGTGATCGAGTTCCCACGTTCCGCGGCCATTCCGGTTTTTCGCGCCAGCGAACTGGCAGATCCCATCTTCGATCGCCCGCGTATCGTGGAGGCCCCGGAGGTTCTGCCACCACCGCCAGCATTGGGTGGCATGCTGATCGAACCTGCGCCCCAGCCATCGGTCGGCAGGCGGGCTGGGCCCGACCTCTCGGCGGCGTCCGCGTCCATTTCCAAGCGTTCGCTCGCGGCCCTGGTGGATGGGACTATCCTGGCAACAGCGTTGGCCGTCTTCGGCGCGGTTTTTCTTCGAATGAACTTCGGTATGAGATTCCTCCCCAACCTTGATCTGGACCTTAGTTCGAACTTCGGGACGAACATCGGCCTGAATCATATTCGCGGAGTGCTGCCGACGTTCGCGATTGCGTTTTGCACAGTCGCAGCTTTGCTCTGGGTGGTATACGAATTCTTGTTTGTGGTGTACACCGGCTCAACTCCCGGACTGAGGGCTGCGGGGCTGCGGCTGGCAGGGTTTGACGGCTCCGAACTCAATCGTCGCGCACGCCGCTGGCGTGTGCTGGCATCGGTGCTCTCTGCTTTTTCGGCTGGACTCGGCTATCTGTGGTGCGTGCTTGACGAGGACGGATTGTGCTGGCACGACCGAATCACGCATACGCACGTCCGCTCGGCAAAATTGTAAAGAAGGCGGGCCGGAGAAGCGGCAAGCCGCGTTTTTGCCATGAAGTTGACCGGCAAATGGAAGGTCCTCACCCTTGAAATGCAAACTATTTCACATTCCTGCCGGCGTAGTGTTAAAAGTCGGGCGGACGACCCGAATCGCGCATTGCGCCCGCCCAATTTGATGGTAAACTCCGGTAGTTCAGCTTGGGTTCAAGGTCTTCCCCCAACCAACTCCGGCTATCCCCAATCATTAACTTATGTTCAGTGGTAATGTTTAGCGCGAGTGAGTTGTGCGCAAGACTACCCACAATTTTCTGGCTTTTGAGAGGACAGGAATGAAGCGATTACGCGCTGTGGTTGTGACCCTTGTGGTTCTGTTGGGCGGGTTCGCCGTCGTTAGCGCCCAGAACTGGACGCCATTGACCAATCAACCTACTTTCTCGGCCAGCAACGCGTACCTGCTTACCGATGGCCGAGTGATGGTGCAGGACACTGAGGCCGCGGACTGGTGGGCTCTGACCCCGGATATCACTGGCAGCTATCTGAACGGAACCTGGTCGCAGCTAGCCTCACTGCCGGCGGGATACACTCCTCTGTACTATGCTGGGGCGGTTCTGCCCGACGGACGGTTGGCCATTCTTGGCGGCGAATACAACGGAGGCAGCAAAGAGGTTTGGACCAACCTGGGAGCCATCTACACTCCGAAAACCAATACGTGGAAAAAGCTCAACCATCCATCGGGCTGGTTCACGGTGGGCGATGCGCAGAGCGTGATTCTTGACAATGGCACCATGATGGTCGCCAACTGCTGCACCACGGGTGAAGCCTTGCTCAACGCCAAGACCCTGACTTGGACTTCTACTGGCTTGGGCAAAGCCGATATCAACGATGAAGAAGGTTGGACACTGCTGCCCAACGGTAACGTGCTTACGGTGGATGCCAACAGCGGGAACACAAACTCCGAGATCTATAGTCCCGGGAACGGTTCCTGGTCTTCGGCTGGCAGCACGATTGTGGAACTTGTGGATCCGAGCTCTCATGAACTTGGGCCGGCGGTTCTCCGCCCGGACGGGACGGTATTTTACGCGGGCGCGACTGGCCATAACGCCGTCTTCAATTCGGTCACGTCGACCTGGTCGGCGGCGCCGGACTTTCCTCTGGATAAGGGCAAACAACTGGACATTGCGGACGGCCCTGCTGCTCTTCTGCCGAGCGGGAACGTACTGCTCATGACCAGTCCCGGCGTATTCAAGCCCGACGTTCACTTCTTCGAGTGGAATGGCTCGACCTTAACCGAAGTGGGGAAAACGCCGAACTCGCCTACGGATGTTTCCTACTACGGCCGTATGCTGGTGCTGCCGACGGGGCAGATTCTGTTGACCGACGGTTCGAACGACGTTGAACTCTACGACTCAGCCGGCAGCCCGAGTCCGGCTTGGGCTCCGACCATCACGAAATTCACCAAGACACTGACCCACGGCAAGAGTTCCGTTGTGCAGGGCACGCAGTTCAATGGACTCTCGCAGGGCTCGGCTTATGGGGACGACGCCCAGTCTGCCAGCAACTACCCGCTGGTGCGCATTACCAACAACGCCACCGGGCATGTGTTCTACGCCACCACTTCCAACCCCAGTTCGATGGGAGTGGCTACAGGTTCGCTGGTGGTCACGTCCCACTTTGCGGTTCCCGCTGGAATTGAATTGGGAGCCAGCCAGTTGGAGGTGGTGGTCAATGGCATTGCCTCGGCTCCGGTGAGCGTGAACATCATCTAACCTTGAGTTTTCGCAAAACTCAAAGGGCCGGATGCCAGAAATCGTCTGGCCCTTTTTCTGTTTCGCGACGCAATCTTTGCATCGCAATCAATGAGAGCTATCCGAGAGTAGGGGGTTGCGATCTCTGGAGATCCCTCGCTTGCGACCGAACTATCCCACCAGATTCTCGAGCGCCGCCCTTAACGCGTTAAAACGAAACCCATAGCCGCTGGCGATGAGCTTCGCAGGCTGAACCCGCTGGCTGGCGAGCAACAATTCGCGCGCCGCCATCCTGCCGAAAGCCAGGCGGAGGGCGAATTCCGGCACTGGGAAAAATGCCGGCCGGCGCAGCACCGACGCCAACACCTCGGTGAACTCCGCGTTGCGCACCGGATTCGGCGCGACCAAATTGACCGGGCCGGACAGCGACTCGGTGTGCATTACGTGATGGATCGCGCCGATGATGTCGTCCAGGTGAATCCAGCTCCACCACTGCCGCCCCGATCCAATTCGGCCGCCCAGCCCCAGTTTGAATGGAGTCAGCATATTTCCGAGGGCGCCGCCCTTCGGGCTTAGGACTAAGCCGATCCTTATATTAACGGTGCGGATGCCGGCCTCGGCGGCAACCTGGCTGGCTTCCTCCCAACTGCGGCAAACCTCAGGTAGAAATCCCTGACCGCTCGGGCTCTCTTCTGTCATCACGTCGTCGCCCCGATTGCCATAAAACCCGACCGCCGACGCGCACACGAGCACCCGGGGCTTGCTCGCCGTCGCGGCCAGCGCTTCGGCCAGGTGGCGCGTTCCCAGCACGCGACTTTCGCGGATTGCCGTCTTCTTCTCGTCGGTCCAGCGGCCCACGACACTCTCGCCCGCCAGGTGGACTACGGCGTCGAACCCCGACACTGCGGCGGGCGGCATAGGAGCCAGTGGATCCCATGAAATCTGCCCCGCATTCTGCGAGCTTCCCCGAACCAGCCGCACAACCTCACGGCCCTGGGGCTCGAAAGAACCCGTGAGCGCGGTTCCAATCGGCCCTGAAGCTCCGCTCACCAAGACTCGTTCCATGACCTGCCTTCCTTGGTTGGGATTGACGAGTGGGTTTTCCCAAATTATTATACCATTCGTGAACAACCGCCTCGTCATGGACAAAGCGGGCCGCGTCGTCATCCCGAAGCCGGTGCGGGAAGCGCTGCAATTGGAACCGGGCGACGCACTGGAACTGGAAAGCGCCGGTGAGCAAATTACCCTCCGTCCGGCGCGCGGCATGGGGCCGCTCCGGAATGAGCATGGCATCTGGGTGCTGCACACCGGAGAACCGTTGCCTGCCTCGGCCACGGACGATCTGCTGGGCCAAATCCGCGAGGAACGCGACCTGGCGAACTTGGGCGACGGTTTCGTTGAAGATGCGCGTCTGGACTCGAATAAGCCTGCCCATCCAACCCGGCGTAGAGCGAAAAGTAGAGCGAAAAAATGAAGGGCTTTTTCGACACTTCCGTGTTGGTTCCGTTGTTCTACCGGGACCACGTCCATCACGGCCCAAGTCAGGAGCTCTTTATTCAATTTAGCCAGTCAACCGGCTGCTGCGGAGCGCACAGTCTGGCCGAGGTTTACGCCACCTTGACGAGGATGCCGGGCAAGCGCCGAATCAGCGGCGAACAGGCGATGCTCTTTATCGGCAACATCCGCGAGCGCCTGTCCCTCGTAGCGCTGAGTGGCGAGGAATACGCCGACGCCCTGCAAACCTCAGCTGCTCGGGGCATCGTCGGAGGAGGGATCTACGATGCCCTGCTGGCGCATTGCGCGGTCAAAGCCAAGGCGGACGCTATCTATACTTGGAACGTCCGTCATTACGCCCTATGCGGCCGGGAAGTTATCGGCCGGTTGCGTACTCCTTGAGGTGCATTAGTTTGAACTCGACCTTGCGGACAGGGCTGGCAGGTTCCCACGTATCGGACACCGATCCGGTATCCGATTGGGGGATTTTGTGTGTAA